>JAEEGL010950927.1_pt1 | contig 22503 bp, 6 predicted proteins | sample 9134231 | NCBI WGS metagenome assembly JAEEGL01 (sample SAMN16246548, study PRJNA631951) | gut metagenome | biome: gut microbiome; feature: rumen; material: fiber-attached | host: Bos | place: Iran: Karaj | collected 2018-10
GAGCATCTCGCCGCCGTACTCCGACTCGCGGATGTCCAGCATCTCGCGCGAGCCGATCGCACGGCCGCCGTAATAATCATATCGGTCGCGGATCTCGCGCATCTCCAGGAAATGCTCGCGGCTCACCCCCTTGTTGCCGATCTCATAGTAGATGATCGAAGGGTTATTGCGGTTGTAGATGATGGCATCGCGCATCAGCTCCTTGCGCTGCTCCCACTGCGGCCCCTGGATGTCGCGCTCGGCATCGCCGGCCTGCATGGACATCATCAGGCCCACGCGGTCGCAGGACTCGATATCCTGTTTCCAGGGCGTCACGTGCATCCAGCGCACGGTATTCGCGTTCTGCTCTACCATCAGGCCGTTGGAGTAGTCGCTCAGCCATGCCGGCACGCTCATGCCGAGCGCCGGCCACTCGTTGGAAGTGCGCTGGGCGTAGCCCTTGACCTGCAGCACGCGGTCGTTGATCCAGATCTTGCCTTCGGCGAATCGCGTCTTGCGGAAACCCGTGCGCGTCGTCACCTCGTCCACGACCTTGCCGTCCACCTTGAGCGCAGTCTTCACGTCATACAGGTAACCGTAGCCCCAGCTCCAGAAATGCAGCCCCTCGACCGGCGCCTCGGCGCAGAGCGTCGCCGTCTCCCCCGCTGCGACCGTCACCGGCTCCGCCTCGAAGGTCTTGAGCGTCTTGCCGTCACGGTCCACCAGCGCCACGGCGTACACCGCCGTCTGCGGCAGGCCGCTCTCGTTGCGCACCTGCGACTCCGCATGCAGGACCGCGCTGCGGTCCTTGACGCGGATCTCCTTCGCGTACACATACACACCCGTCGTGCCCAGGTTGCTGTAGAGCGGCAGGGTCTGGTAGAACCGGTCCGTCACGTGCAGCCAGACGTTCTTGGGCAGGCCGCCGTAGTTGGCGTTGAAGTTGCGGTCGCTCCACTGGAACTTGACGTCCCGGTTCCGGTCCTTGTAGTCCCAGTCATTGTCGATGCGCACGGCGATCACGTTCTTGCCGGGCTTGACGTAGGGGGTCAGGTCGAAACCGAACGCCATCACGCCGTTCTCATGGTAACCGACCGTCTGTCCGTTGACATACACGTCGATCCCCTGCCGGGCGCCTTCGAACTCGATGAACACCTTCTTGCCCTTCGTGTCCTTCGGGAGCACGAAATGCTTGCGGTACCACATCACGGTGTCCGTCAGGGCGTGGATGTCCAGCTTGAAGGCCTCGTCCTCGTTGAAGGCATGCGGAAGCGTGACCTTCTGCCAGGACTTGTCGTTGAAACCCGGCTTCTGCGCAGCCGGGAAATCCCCCACCTTGAGCAGCCAGTCGGAGTTGAAATTGTACTTCTGCCGGGCGCCGGCGGAAAGGGTCAGGAGCCCCAACACGAACAGGGATAACAGATACTTCGGTCTCATGGGAATATGCGGTTTGTGTAAAGGTACGAATAAATGCGTACAGAAACAAACGGGGGCGACCCGAAGGCCGTCCCCGTCAACAGGTAATCCGGTCAGACTGTTACCAGCCTGGATTCTGCTCGAGGTTCGGATTCTTCATCTTCTCGGCCTGCGGGATCGGGAAGAGGTACATCTTGTCGTCCCACTGGCGGGAGACCGTGTTGCGGGTGTACTTGAAGCCGTCGCCGTCCTGGGTGATCTGCATCTCCACGATGTTCTTGAAGTACTTGTCAGCCTCTTTCCAGCGGCGGACATCCCAGAAACGATGGTTCTCGAACGCGAGTTCGACCATGCGCTCGTTCTTGTACTTCTCCCAGAACTTGTCGTTGCTCATGCCGCTCTCGAAGGCCGGCATACCGGCGCGTACGCGGGTCTTGCTGGCCAGTTCGGCAGCCGACACAGGGAACTCCCCGCTCGTCGCATCCGCGCTGCCCAGGTAGCGGAACACCGCCTCGGCGTAGTCGAGGTAGATGCCGCCCATGCGGAACAGCACGTACGTGTGGTAATCCACCTGATAACGGCTGTTCGAGCGGAGGTCGATGCTGCCATGGAGGAGTTTCCTGAGGTAGTAACCCGTCGTGGTGGCACCCACCAGCGGCTGGCCGTTGGCGCCGCCGACATAGGTCTGGAGCTTCGGGGCTCCGGAGTAGGTCGGCCACTGCGCACCGTTGACGGCTACCGTAAGTGCCAGGCGCGGATCGCGGTCCTTGTACGGATCCTGCGGATCATAGCCGCTGCCTTCCTCGTTGATGCCCTTGCCGTTCAGCATGTCATAGGCATCCACCAGGTTCTGCGTCGGACAGTTCGCACCGATAATGTTGTCCACACTCGTGACGGAAGCCGCCTTCTCGATACCGACCGGATAGTTGTAGGACTCCGCATTGTTGTTGGTACCATTGACGCGGCGCGCGAACACGATCTCCTTCACGATATCGGGCGTCGTGTAGTTGAGCGTCGACCACAGGTCGTCATACTTGGCGGAAAGGCCTTTGCCGCGGGCTTCGCAGGCAGCCACCAGCTCCTTGTAGTAGGTGGCGGCGCTGTGCCAGCGCTCCTTGTCCCCGTTCGGGTTGAACAGCGGGCTCGCCCAGTACAGGGCCGCCTTGGCCTTGAGGGCCAGGACAGCCAGCTGGTCAGCACGGCCGGTCTCGGCGGTACCCAGCGCCATGTCACCCAGATCCGAATAATCCTTGACGATCTTGTCCTGGATGTCCTTGCACTCCGAGATAATGAACGAGAACACGTCATCCGAAGAGGAACGGGTCATCTCATTGATCTCGGCGATGGACATCTCCGGCGTCGGCATCGGGACACCGCCGTACTGGCGGACCAGATTGAAGTAGAAGAATGCGCGCATGAAGCGGGCCTCATACTGGTAATTGTTGTACCGGAACATTTGCTGCGGATAGTCCTTGTTGAGCACGAGCTCGTCGAACTTCAGTCCCTGCATCTCGGATAAGAACAGGTTGCAGTTGGCAATACCCGTGTACATATTGGACCAAGTTGCAGATTTGGGGTTGGATGCACTCCAACCGCCGTTGTAGAAGTCTTCGATCGCGTTGCCGCGCAGGCTATACTCGCTCTCGTCACTGGCAGAAGCGAGCATGGCGCCGCTGCTGTAGTTGCCGAAGTCATATTCCAACGCATTGTAGATCTGCGGCATAAAGCCGCCGACGTTCGCGAAGGTCTCCGAGATATAGTCCTTGTCGTAGATGTTGTACTCCGCGTAATTCATCTGTTTCTGGCAGGCGGCGGAAGCCAACAGCGCGACGGCAAGAAGAAGTATGCTTTTGTGTTTCATATCCATACCGTTTTATCAGTTAAAAGGTCAGGCGTACACCAGCGACGATGCTGCGGAAGAGCTGCGCCGTACCGTAGGCCTCGGGATCGCTCACCGGCAGCTTGTCCCAGCAGAACAAGTCGTTGCCGCTCGCATAGATCTTCACACCCTTGATGAAGCGCGTGCGCTCCAGCAGGCCCTCCGGGAAGTTGTAGTACACCTCCACGTTGCGCAGTTTCAGGAACGAACGGTCCGCCAGGAACGTGGTATTGTTCTGGAAGTTGTTCGGGCTGCCGTTTTCGCTCGTCAGACGAGGGAACAACGCATCCGTCTTGCCAGACGTCCAGCGGTTGTCATAATAGTACTGGGACATGCTCGTGTAGCCCATCAGCGGCTGGTACATCGCCTTCGTGTTCAGCATCGCACTGTACTTCGCAACACCCTGGAAGAGGGCGTAGAACCCGAGACCCTTCCACTCGGCTCCCAGATGGAAGTTGTAGAAGATCTGCGGAGCGGTCGTGCTGTAGCCGATCGGCACCAGGTCATTGTCGTCCACGACGCCGTTCTTGTTGACATCCTCGTACTTGATGTCACCTGGACGGACCGTCGAGAAGGTCTGGGAAGGGCTGTTCGCGATATCAGCTGCATCCTTGAAGAAACCGATGGAACGCAGGCCATAGAGCTGGTCAACCTGGTTGCCCGTCTGGACAAGGTTTTCGAACATGCGCGGCTCTTCGAGCATGTCCACGATCTTGTTGCGGTTGAGGTTGAAGTTCCCGCCGTAGTCGAGGATCACGTCGCCGAGCTTCACGTTGTAGTTCAGGCCCAGTTCGAAACCGTAGCTGTCCACGATACCACCGTTCTCGTACGGCGCCGTCTTACCCATCACGGCAGAATACTTGCCTGCCGAATCGACCCAGATATTGCTCCGGCGCTGCCAGTAAGCGTCAAACGTTGCCGTCAGGCCATCCCAAAGGAGAGCATCCACGCCAAAGTTGGTCTTGAGCGCACGCTCGTGGCTCGGATTCGCCGTGGCCAGCTGGCCCAGGGACGTTCCGCTGTACTCGGAGGAGTAGCTGCTGGTGAACGGATAACCGCCACCGCCGGTAGAATAACGCTCGGCGTAGTACGTCCAGACATTGCTGCCCGGCAGATAGTCGGCATTCAGGATGCCGGCGGAAGCACGGAGTTTCAGGTAGTTTACCGCCTCGGAGCCGCTGAGGAAGTCACAGTTGGACATCACCCAGGCCAGGCCGAGGGTCGGCGAGAACGCCCACTTCGTACCCGGAGCCAGGCGGCTGGAACCGTTGGCCATCAAGGTCAGGTCCGCCAGAAACTTTCCGCCGTAGTTGTAATGGCCCAACAAGCCGATGTCCTGGCGGTAGATCGTCTGGTTCGTTCCATTCGCATCCTGGTAGTCGTAGTCATACTTGAGCTGCGTATTGAACTTGCTGTCACCCACCTCAAAGTCATATTTCAGACCTGCGTCGATGTGCGCACGACGGTTGTAGGAGTTCGCACCGGAACCCGTTCCCATCGCGGAATCCGAACCTGCAGAAGTAACCGTGGAGGTCGGGGCGGAGGCTCCGGCCGGCCAGCTCGGGGAAATGATGTGATAAACATAGGTCTTGCTGTGGTCCTCGTACATGTTGACCATGTTGTCGTAGGACACGCGCACGTAAGCACCCAGGCCTTCAGCCCATGCAGACAGGTCCTGCTTCAGCGTCACGTCCAGGAACAGCAGACGGTTGTGGTTCTTGTAGTAAGCCGCGCCACGCGTCTGGCCCACGGGGTTCTTCGTCCCCGGCCAGGCTGTCGTATTGGTGCTGCCCGTAAAGAAACCATCCTTGTCGCGGACCGGGAAGGCGGCCGAAGGAATCGTGTAGACCATGTCCCAAGGGTTGATGTTGTTGCCGGGACGGCTGTCCTCCATCAACATACCCAACAGGTTGACCCGCATGTCCGTCGTCGGGGTCAGGTCAATGTCCATGTTCAGGCGCATGTTGCCGCGCACATACTTGTCCTGCGTGCTGTAGCCCTCGTTCACCTCGGAGCCGTTGATGAAGCCCTTGTCGGCGATCAGGTCCAGCATTGCGAAGTAGCGCAGACGGCCCTGGCCGCCGCTGAACTCCATGTTGAAGTTGTTGGTCGAAGCCGTGTTCTTGAACGTCTCGTCCACCCAGTTCACGTTCGGATACAGGTCGGGATACTGGCCACTCCTGAATGCACCCAATTCATTATCGGTGTACATCGCTGATACGCCGTCATTGGCCCGGGCCTCGTTAGTCGCTGCAGCATAGGTGTAACCATCCACGAACTGAGGCTTGTTCAGCAGCGAATTGAACATGTGGTCGTAGCTGAATCTCACCCGGCGGGTGTTGTACTCGCCACGCTTGGTCGTCAGCAGGATCGCTCCGTTGATGCCTTTGTAGCCGTATAAAGCCGTGGCCGCAGCGTCCTTCAGGATCGTTACGCTCTCCACTTCCTCCGCCGCCACGCTCGTAATCGGACGCTCGATACCATCGATCAGGATCAGTGGCGTCGAGTTGCCGTTCAGCGTCTGCAGACCACGTACGTAGAAAGTCGGATTCATGTCAGACACGTTGCCGGCTCCCTGCAGGGAGATCAGGCCCAGGCCCTGACCGATGATACTGTTGCCAATATTCTTGGTCTTCCGATGCCCGATCTGGTCCGCCGTGATGACGGACACCGCCGCAGTGGACTCCTCTTCGGTCAGTTCGACACCCGGCTGGCCGGTCTCGACCACCCGCTTTCCGAACTCCGGGTCCTGTGCGGCCGCTGTCACGCAGAAGGCCGCTGACAGCGCAAGCACGAATGTATATTTCATTTTCATACTTTCTGAATGTTAAGAGTTACAGGAAGTCTATCACCAACCCGGGTTCTGGACCAGGCCATAGCCCTTGTTGACTTCGGTCAGCGGGAACGGGGTCAGGTACCACTTCGGGTCGTAACCCTCGGTCCACCATACACGCGGAAGACCGGTAATCGGCTGAACCTCGTAGTCAAAATGGGACGGCTCATACCAATTGAAGGTACCTTCCTTCGCCTTGGTGCGGTCGCCGTTGTACCACTGGCTCTCCGTCCGGTTGCCATTCTCGTCCAGACGGTAGGTCAGCAAGCGGTGAAGCTGCTTCTCGAACAGGTCGGCACGCTTGTAGCGGATCAGGTCGAAGTAGCGGGAATCGTTGAAGTCCAGCTCGCAGGCGCGCTCGCGCAGGATCTCCTCCAGCAACGCGTTCTTGTCGGAGAGCAGGTTCTTGTCCGGGTTGCACTCCACCAGGCCCTTCAGGCCTACGCGGGCACGCACGGCGTCGATGTACTTGATCGCTTCGGCGAAGTCGCCGCCGGTCTGCACGATCGCCTCGGCATAGCCCAGGTACAGCTCGCTCAGGCACAGCCACACCCACTGCTTGTACTGGCCGCGGAAGGCGGAGCCGGAGTAGTAGCGCAGGTGGCGGTAGCCGGTGCCGTAGTGGTCGTTCTGCGTGACCGGGAACTGCTTGGCATCCGTGCCGCCGACCCAGTTCTCGTAGTTGGCGCCGCTGCGGCGGCCGCTGCCCCAGTCAATGCTCTGGAGCTGGCCGTTCACGGCCACCGTCTCGTACAGGCGCGGGTCGCGCGTGTACATGCGGTTCTGCAGCATCTGCTGGCTGGCGACCTTGTCACCCTTGATGAACATGTTGTCCAGACCGTCAATCTCGACCTCCTTGCCGCTTACTGTCACGGTAAACGGGGTCTTCTCCGCAGCCTTGGTCTCATCCCAGTCGAACGGACGTCCGTCGGCCCAAGGGAACATCTCCACGTACTCCTGCGTCGGGCAGTAGCTCATACGGGGGTTCGTGATGAGGTTCGTCCAGGCATAACCGTTGCCGCCCGTCGTCGTCACCACGCGATGGCTGTGGATGACTTCAGGACTGCCCTGGAGCAGATAGGAGGTACGGAACGCATAGGCATAGTCCTCCTGCGTGTTGCCGGCCGGCTCTACCAGGTGGTAAGGATTGCCGGCGGCGGCGTTCCTGTCGAGGAACTCCTTGCAGGCGTCGCGGAAGGCAACCCAGCGGTTCGCATCGTAATTGCCATACCACACCGGACCGGAATCCTCCATGTTGTACTTGCCGTCGTAGTAGGGCTTCGTGTCGTTGAACAGCGGGGAGGCTGCGAACTGCAGGATCTTCGCCTTCAGCGCCAGCGCCGAAGCGATGGTCCAGCGGCCCGTGTCCGTCGCCGCCTGATCCGTGCCGGCATAACTGAACACCAGGTGGTTGCCCTTGATCACGGTATCCAGCAGGCCGACCATGAACTTCACGGTCTCGTCCACGCTGCCGCGCGGCATGTCATATCCGTCTTCCGTACCCGTGAACGTCCCCTCGATGATCGGGAGGCCGCCATAGAAGCGGAAGGTGATAAAGTAGACCGATGCCAGCAGGCAGCGCGCCTCATCCTTCATACGCTCCTTCTCCGCAGCATCCAGACCGGGCACATCGTCCACGTGCTCCAGGAAATTGTAGCACATACGGACCTGCTCCCAGACAGACTCGTTGAGATAGGGGAAGATGGAGCCGTTGTTATTACTCTCATATGAGGATGTCAAAGCACCCGTATAGTACTTGTTGTTTACGATGGTGTTCGCGAAGAAGAACTGGTGCGTGTCCGAGAGGGCGTCCGGGACACCCTTCCAGTAGTTCAGGCACTGGGGCGGCGAGTTCGTGGAGCTCGTCGGGAGGGCATAATACTGAAAACGGTAAATGTTCGCCAGGAAACGGCGCGTGTATTCTGCATTCGAGAACACCGTGTCCGCCGTGACCGTGCCACCCGGAGCCTTCTCAAGGAAAGCATTGCCTACCTTGAGCGGATCCGTACAGGAATTGATGCCGAAGCAGAATCCCACTGCTGCAGCTATCGCAATGAAGGCTTTATATAGGTGTTTCATCTCTTTAGAAGTTAAGTCTCAGACTCATCGTAACAGTGCGGGTCAGCGGATACGTCGGATCCGTGCTGGCCCGGGATTCGGGATCACCCCAGATGTACGGCGTGATGGTGAACAGGTTGTAGGCACTGAGGGCCAGCTGGGCGCGGTCGAGCCCCAGCTTCGACATCCACGGGAACCTGAAATTGTAGCCCACCATGACGGTCTTCAGACGCACGTAGTTGGCGTTCTGCTCGTAGAGCGAGCAGTCCTGGTAGTTGTTGACGGTACCGTTGGTCCAGGTCGCGCGCGGATACTTGGCATCCTGCGAAGGATTCTTCGGATCCCAGGTGTTGGTCACGTGGTACTGGAGCAGACCGCCGGTATTGTAGTCCGTACGGGACACGAACGGGATACGGAAGGCCTCGCCGATCATTCGGGTCACGCCGAAGGCACCGGTCCACTGCATGTTGAAATCCCAGTTCTTCCAACTGAAACCGCCGTTGACACCGAGCACATACATCGGATCGTCCGTGAAGCCCAGTTCGCGCGTCTTGTCGTTCTCGTCAATGTAGCCGTTGCCGTCGAGGTCCACGAACACGGCGTCACCATCCTTGAGGTTGACCAACTGGGTCGGGAACGGCTTGCCGAAGGTCTCCTGGTAGAGGCGCGGCGTGTCGGCATCGTAGAAGCGGAAGAACTGGTACTGGCTGCGGGCGCCGATACGGTGGTTCTTCTGGTACTGGTAGTCATTGTTGTACGGGGCTTCCTTGCGCTCGATGATCTTGTTCTGGTTGTGCGACAGGTTCACGTTGAGGTTGTAGCGGAAGTCGGAGCCGATCCGGTCGTTCCACTTCAGCTGCACTTCCCAGCCCCAGCTGTCCACCTTACCGAGGTTGGCGTAAGGGACGTTGAAGCCGATCACCTTCGGAGCCGTCTGGTCCTGCAGGAGGATATCCCAGCGGTGCTCCAGATAGTAATCGAACGTCGCGCTAAGGCGGTTCTGCAGGAAACTCATATCCACGGCGTAGTCCTGCTTGAAGGCTTTCTCCCAGGACACGTTCGGGTTGTTGCGGGAACTCTCCGCTGCGCCCCTGAATCCTGTGCTGTTGTTGATACCAAAGTAAGCATTACCACTGGAAATGCTGTACGGGTCAGCCAGATACATGAAGCGGGAACCACCGATCTTGTCGTTACCGACCAGACCCCAGGACGCACGCAGCTTGAAGAACGAAACCACGTTCTTGAGCGGCTTGAAGAACGGCTCGTCGCTCACGACCCAGCCGATGGAGCCGGCGGGGAAGAAGCCGAAGCGGCGGTCGGGGTGGAAGTTCTCGGAGCCGTTGTAACCCGCGTTGAACTCAGCCAGATAGCGCTTCTTGTAGTCGTAGGTCACGCGGCCCACCAGGCCCACGTAGCCGCTCGGGATATCGGAGTAAGAACCCGGATAATAGGTCTTGCTCTGGTTGTACAGCACAAGGGCACCCACAGTATGGTCACCGAAGGCACGGGAGTAGTTGAGCGAAGTCTCGGCATACCAGTTGCGGCTGCGGCCAATGCTCTTGGAGTAGCTCAGCGGGCTGTCCTGGCCGTTCTTGCGATACAGGATCGTGCCGTCTTCCTGGATTACCGGATTATAGGACGCAGTATTACGCGATCCGGTATAGGAGATGGAGAAATTCGAGTTGTAGGATCCCTTGATCTTGAACGACAGGCCCGGGGTGATGAACTTCAGGTCCTGGTTCAGCGTAAGGTCCATCTGCAGTCCATTGTTGCCGCTGGTAATGAAACCACCGCCGTTGGTCACGACATATTCGATACCGTCCACACCGACAAACGGAAGCTGCACGCCGTCCGTATAGTCATTGGTCGTCACGACATACTTGCCGTCCACGAAACCCGGGCTGGAGAAAGGAGTCGCGTAGTAGATATTACGCAACATACCCGATGCACCCTGGCCCGTACGGGGATGGTCCTGACGGGATGCATTACCCGCAATATCGAAGGATATCCTCGTCGTCTTGGTCACATCGACATCCAGATTCGCGCGGTAGTTGAAACGCTTGTACTGGTAGCCGAAGTGATAGTCGCGGTCGAACTCCTTGAACTGGCCGTCCTGCGTCGCGAGACCGGCAGAGATGAAGTACCGGACGCGCTCCGCACCTCCGGAGATGCTTACACTATGGTTGGACTGCATGTTCGCCTTGCGCATGATGTAGTCCGTCCACTTCATGTCCGGGAAACGGATCGGATCCGAATGGGTGCGGAACTTCTCGATCACCGCGTCGGAGAACATCGGCTCCAGACCGTCATTCGCACGCATCTGGTTGTAGAAGAGCGCGTAATCAACCGCGCCTGCCTGCTCGACCAGCTTGGTCGGCATCTGCAGGGATGCACTCGTGTTCACGTTGATCCTGGGCTTGCCCTGCGAGCCGCGCTTGGTCGTGATCAGCAGGACGCCGTTGGCGCCGCGCACACCGAACACCGCCGTCGCAGATGCATCCTTCAGGACCGTGATGCTCTCGATGTCTTCCGGGTTGAGGTCAGACATCGAACGCTCCACGCCGTCCACCTGGATGAGCGGTGCGGAGTTGTTCCAGGTGCCCTGGCCACGGACGTACACCGTCGCCGCATCGGCACCCGGCTCACCGGAGAACTGAACCGTGGTCACACCGGACAGCTGACCCGCGAGGATGTTGTTCACGGAGATGACCGGCGTGCGGACCAGGTCCTCGGACTTGACGCTCGACAGAGCGCCCGTCACCGTGACCCTGGTCTGTTTACCATAGGCGACGATCTCGACTCCTTCCAGTGATTCGGCATCTTCCTCCAGCACAAGGTTGTACGTCCGCCGCTGGTCCACGGTGAACTCCATCTCCTTGTAGCCGATGCAGGATACCGTAACCACCGCGCCGGCAGGCACGCTCAGCGTGAACTTGCCGTCGATGTCGGTGACCGTACCATTGCGCATGTTGCCATTCTGGTACAGGCCGGCGCCAATGACAGGTTCTCCATTGGCATCCTTCACCGTTCCAGAAATGCTCTGCTGCGCCATCGCGCAGAGGCTCACCAGCAGGAACAATCCCACCGCGAGTGCGTTTTTGAAATGGATTTTGGTAATCATCGGTTAAATTATAGTGGTTAATAAAAAGGGTCGCCTATTTTTTAAAGTTTTTGCCCTGTATAGCAAATACAAATATAATTTATTTTTATTTGAAGTCTACACTTTGCCGATGATTTGAAGAAATTATATACCATTGGTTTCCAAGGTATATTACGCGTTTCTTTTGTATTTTATCGCGTATATCAAAAATAATGAAACGTATATCGGCATAAATATCGCTTATATAATAATTGACCGAATCAGGTCCCATGGACCCGATCCGGTCATGCCGCATACTAAAAAGGTGGCCGATCGTCATCGATCGGCCACCCTGAATGGAGTATTTCAACGGTCCGTTACCAACCCGGATTCTGCTCGAGGTTCGGATTCTTCATCCGCTCGGACTGCGGAATCGGGAAGAGGTACATCTTGTCGTCCCACTGGCGGGTCACCGTGTTGCGGGTGTACTTGAAGCCGTCGCCATCCTGGGTGATCTGCATCTCCACGATGTTCTTGAAGTACTTGTCGGCCTCTTTCCAGCGACGGACATCCCAGAAGCGATGGTTCTCGAACGCGAGCTCGACCATGCGCTCGTTCTTGTACTTCTCCCAGAACCTGTCGTTGCTCATGCCGCTCTCGAACGCCGGCATGCCGGCGCGCACGCGCGTCCTGCTGGCCAGCGCCGCCGCGGACTCCGGGAACTCGGAGCTCGTCGCATCCGCGCTGCCCAGGTAGCGGAACACCGCCTCGGCGTAGTCGAGGTAGATGCCGCCCATGCGGAACAGCACGTAGGTGTGGTAGCTCTTGTTGTAACGGCTGTTCGAGCGGAGGTCGATCGTGCCGTTGAGGAGCTTCTTCAGGTAGTAACCGGTCGTCGTGGCACCGAGCATCGGCTGTCCGTTGGCGCCGCCCACATAGGTCTGGAGCTTCGGAGCGCCGGAGTAGGTCGGCCACTGCGAGCCGTTCACCGCCACGGTCAGCGCCAGGCGCGGATCGCGGTCCTTGTAGGGATTCTGCTCATCGTAGCCGCTGCCCTCCTCGTTGATCCCCTTGCCGTTGAGCATGTCATAGGCATCCACCAGGTTCTGCGTCGGGCAGTTGGCGCCGACGATGTTGTCCACATCCGTGATGTTGGTCGCCTTCTCGATGCCGGCCGGGTAGTTGTAGGACTCGGCGTTGTTGTTCGAGCTCGTGCGGCGGGCGAAGATGATCTCCTGGACGATGTTCGGCGTTGTGTAGTTCTGGTAATACCACGTATCGTCGTACTTCGGGGTCAGCTTCTTGCCGCGGGCGTCGCAGGCGGCCACCAGCTCCTTGTAATAGGTGGCTGCGTTGTGCCAGCGCTCCTTGTCGTTGTTCGGATTGAACAGCGGGCTCGCCCAGTACAGCGCAGCACGGGCCTTCAGGGCCAGCACACACAGCTGGTCGGCACGGCCGGTCTCGGCGGTACCCAGGGACATGTCACCCAGGTCGTTGTGGTCCTTGATGATCTTGTCCTGGATGTCGGCGCACTCGGAGATGATAAACCGGAACACGTCATCCGAAGAGGAACGGCTCAAGGAGTTGGCCTCGTCGATCGACATTTCCGGAGTCACCATCGGCACGCCGCCGTACTGGCGGACCAGGGTGAAGTAGAACAGCGCGCGCATGAAGCGGGCATCGTACTGGTAGTTGTTGTACCGGTACATCTGCTGCGGATAGTCCTTGTTGAGCACCAGCTCGTCGAACTTCAGCCCCTGCATCTCGGAGAGAACCAGGTTGCAGATGGAAATGCCCTTGTACATGTTGGTCCAGGTCGCAGACTTGGGGTTCGCCGGGCTCCAGCCGCCGTTGTAGAAGTCCTCGATCCCGTTGCCACGGAGGCTATACTCGCTCTCGTCGGAAGCCGAAGCCAGCATGGCGCCACCGCTGTAGTTGCCGTAGTCGTACTCCAGCACATTATAGGCACCGGTCATGAAACCACCTACATTCGCGAACGTCTGCGTGATGTAGTCCTTGTCGTAGATGTTGTATTCCTTATAGTTCATCTGCTTGGAGCAGCCCATCAGGAACAGCGCAGCAACGGTAAGGACCAGAAATATGCTTTTGTGTTTCATATCCATACTGTGTTATCAGTTAAAAGGTCAGGGACACGCCGGCCACGATGCTGCGGAACAGCTGGGCCGTGCCGTAAGCTTCGGGATCGCTCACCGGCAGCTTGTCGAAGCTGAACAGGTCGTTGCCGCTGGCATAGACCTTCACGCCCTTGATGAAGCGCGTGCGCTCCAGCAGGCTCGCCGGGAAGTTGTAGTACACTTCGACGTTGCGCAACTTCAGGAAGGAGCGGTCCGCCAGGAACACGGTGTTGTTCTGGAAGTTGTTCGGGCTGTCGTTCTCGCTCGTCAGGCGCGGGTACAAGGCATTGGTGTTGCCCGGCGTCCAACGGTTGTCGTAGTAGTGCTGCGACATGCTCGTGTAGCCCATGCGGGGCTGGTACATCGCCTTCGTGTTCAGCATCGCACTGTACTTCGCCACACCCTGGAACAACGCATAGAAACCAAGGCCCTTCCACTCGGCTCCCAGATGGAAGTTGTAGTAGATCTGCGGGGCGGTCGTGCTGAAGCCGATCGCAGCCACATCGTTCTCATCCACAACGCCGTCCTTGTTGACATCCTCGTACTTGATGTCGCCGGGGCGCACCACGGAGAAGTTCTGCGCAGGGCTGGCCGCGATGTCGGCCTCGTCCTTGAAGAAGCCGACAGCTTTGAGACCGTACAGCTGGCTGACGGGATTGCCCGTCTGGACCAGGTTGTCGAACATGCGCGGCTCTTCGAGCATGTCCACGATCTTGTTGCGGTTGAGGTTGAAGTTCCCGCCGTAGTCGAGGATCACGTCGCCGAGCTTCACGTTGTAGTTCAGACCCAGTTCGAAACCGTAGCTGTCCACGATACCGCCGTTCTCGTACGGAGCGGTCTTGCCGATGACTGCGGAATACTTACCCGCAGCGTCCACCCAGATGTTGCTCCGGCGCTGCCAGTAGGCGTCCACATTGAAGGTCAGCCCGTCGAACAGGCGGCCGTCCACGCCGAAGTTGGTCTTGAGCGCACGCTCGTTGCTCGGATTCGCCGTGGCCAGCTGGCCCAGCGCGGTAGCACCGAACTCCGAAGAGTAGGCGCTCGTCAACGGATAACCGCTGCCGCCGGTCGTGTAACCCTGGGCATAATAGTTCCAGACGTTGTTGCCCGGCAGGTAGTCCGCATGGATGAGGCCCGCGGAAGCGCGGAGCTTCAGGTAATTCACCCAGTCGGAGCCGCGCACGGAGTCCATACCGGAGATCACCCAGGCCAGCGACAGGGTCGGGGAGAAGTTCCACTTCGTCCCGGGGGCGAGGCGGCTCGAGCCGTTCTCCGTCAGCACCAGGTCCGCCAGGAACTTGCCGCCGTAGTTGTAGTGGCCCCACAGGCCGACGCTGTGGCGGTAGATCGACTGGTTCGTACCATCACGGTCCTCATAGTCGAAGTCGTAACGCAGCTGGGTCTTGAAAGCACTCTCGTCGATGGAGAAGTCATAGTTCAGACCCGCATCCACATGCGCGTGACGGAAGTAGTCGTTACATCCGGCACCCGTTCCCATCGCGGAGTCCGTGCCGGCGGAGGTCGTCTTCCAGGTAGGCTCGGAAGCACCGGCCGGCCAGCTCGGCGTCAGGTAGTGGTACACATAGGTCTTGCTGTGGTTCTCGTACATGTTCGCCAGGTTGTCATACGACGCGCGGACGTATGCGCTCAGGCCTTCCGCCCAGTCGGACAGGTCCTGTTTGACCGTCAGGTCCATGAACAGCGAGCGGTTGTGGTTCTTGTAGTAGGCCGCACCGCGTGTCTGGGCCACAGGGTTGCTCGTACCAGGCCAGGCCGTGTTGCTGCTACCGGCCCAGAAGCCGTCTCCGTCACGGACCGGGAAGGCGGCCGAAGGAATCGTGTAGACCATGTCCCACGGGTTGATGTTCGAACCCGGACGGCTGTCCTCCAGGAGCATGCCGAGGAGGTTCAGGCGCAGGTCCGTCGTCGGGGTCAGGTCGAGGTCCATGTTCAGGCGGAGGTTGCCGCGCACGTACTTGTCCTGCGTGCTGTAGCCTTCGTTCACCTCGGAGCCGTTGATAAAGCCCTTGTCGGCGATCAGATCCAGCATCGCGAAGTAGCGGAAACGGCCCTGGCCGCCGCTGAACTCCATGTTGAAGTTGTTGGTCGAAGCCGTGTTCTTGAACGTCTCGTCCACCCAGTTCACGTTCGGATACAGGTACGGATACTTGTTGCTCCGGAACGCATCCAGTTCACTGTCGGAGTACTGGGCGGCATAGCCGTCGTTGATGCGCGCCTCGTTCGTGGCAAGGGCATAGGTATAGCCGTCCACGAACCGGGGCTTGTCCAGCAGCGAGTTGAACATGTGGTCGTACGTGAACTTCACCTTACGGGTGTTGTACTCACCACGCTTGGTCGTCAGCAGGATCGCACCGTTGGCGCCCTTGTAGCCATACAGGGCCACGGCCGCCGCATCCTTCAGGATCGTCACGCTCTCCACCTCCTCAGCAGCGACATTGGTGATCGGACGCTCGATGCCGTCGATCAGGATCAGCGGGGTCGAGTTGCCGTTCAGCGTCTGGAGACCACGTACGTAGAAAGTCGGATTCATGTCCGAGACATTGCCCGCTCCCTGCAGGGAAATCAGGCCCTGGCCCTGACCGATGATACTGTTGCCAATATTCTTGGTCGTCCGGTGCCCGATCTGGTCCGCCGTGATGACGGACACCGCCGCAGTGGACTCCTCTTCGGTCAGTTCGACACCCGGAAGACCGGTCTCGGCCACCCGTTTCTCGAACTTCACGTCCTGTGCGGCCGCTGTCACGCAGAAGGCCGCCGACAGCGCAAGCACGATTGTATATCTCATTTTCATACTTTCTGAATGTTAAAAGTTACAGGAAGTCTATCACCAACCCGGGTTCTGGGTAAGCCCATAGCCCTTGTTGACTTCGGTCAGCGGGAACGGAGTCAGGTACCACTTCGGGTCGAAGCCCTCGGTCCACCAGACACGCGGAAGACCGGTAATCGGTGCGCGCTCATAGTCGAAATGAGAAGGCTCATACCAATTGAAGGTGCCTTCCTTCGCCTTGGTGCGGTCGTTGTTGTACCACTGGGTCTCGATGCGCTTGCCGTTCTCGTCCAGACGATAGACCAGCAGGCGGTGAAGCTGCTTCTCGAACAGGTCTGCACGCTTGTAGCGGATCAGGTCGAAGTAGCGGGAATCGTTGAAGTCCAGCTCGCAGGCACGCTCGCGCAGGATCTCCTCCAGCAGCGCGTTCTTGTCGCTCAGCAGGTTCTTGTCCGGATTGCACTCCACCAGGCCCTTCAGGCCCACGCGGGCACGCACGGCGTCGATGTACTTGATCGCTTCGGCGAAGTCGCCGCCGGTCTGCACGATCGCCTCGGCATAGCCCAGGTACAGCTCGCTCAGGCACAGCCACACCCACTGCTTATACTGGCCGCGGAAGGCGGAGCCGGAATAGTAGCGCAGGTGGCGGTAGCCGGTACCGTAGTGGTCGTTCTGCGTGATCGGGAACTGCTTGGCATCCGTGCCGCCGACCCAGGTCTCGTAGTTGGCGCCGCTGCGCTGGCCGTTGCCCCAGTTGATTGCCTGGAGCTGGCCGTTCACGGCCACCGTCTCGTACAGACGCGGGTCGCGAACGTACTTGCGGTTCTGCAGCATCTGTTTGCCTTCGACCTTGTCACCCTTGATGAACATGTTGTCCAGACCGTCGATCTCAACCGCCTTTCCGTTGACAGTCACCTCGAACGGTTTCTCGGAAGCTGCCTTCGTCTCATCCCAGTCGAACGGACGTCCGTCGGCCCAAGGGAACATCTCCACGTACTCCTGCGTCGGGCAGTAGCTCATACGCGGGTTGTTGATGAGGTTCGTCCAGGCATAACCGTTGCCGCCCGTCGTTGTCACCACGCGGTGGCTGTGGATGACTTCAGGACTGCCCTGGAACAGGTAGGAGGAACGGAAAGCGTAGGCGTAGTCCTCCTGCGTATTGCCCGCAGGTACCACCAGGTGGTAGGGGTTGCCGGCGGCAGCGTTCCTGTCGAGGAACTCCTTGCAGGCGTCGCGGAAGGCGACCCAGCGGTTCGCATCGTAATTGCCGTACCACACCGGACCGGAGTCCTCCATGTTGTACTTGCCGTCGTAGTAGGGCTTGGTGTCGTTGAACAGCGGGGAGGCTGCGAACTGCAGGATCTTGCACTTCAGCGCCAGGGCCGAAGCGATGGTCCAGCGGCCCGTCTCCTGCTGCGCGTCGGAGCCGGTGTAGTTCCACACCAGGTGGTTGCCCTTGATCACCGTATCCAGCAGGCCGACCATGAACTTCACGGTCTCATCCACGCTGGCACGCGGCATGTCGTAGCCGTCTTCGGTACCGGTGAACGTCCCCTCGATGATCGGGAGACCGCCGTAGAAACGGAAACAGATAAAATAGGTGCTTGCCAGCAGGCAGCGCGCCTCGTCCTTCATACGCTCTTTCTCCTCGGCAGGGATATCGGGTACATCGTCGAGTTTCTCGAGCAGGATGTAGCAGTTGCGCACGTTCTCCCAGACAGACTCATTGAGGTACGGATAGATCGAGCCGTTGTTGTTGGAGTTGTATGACGAGGTCATCGCTCCCGTATAATAGGAGTTGTTGACGATCGTATTCGCAAAGAAGAACTGGTGCGTGTCAGAGAGCGCATCCGGCACACCCTTCCAGTAGTTCAGGCACTGGGGCGGCGAGTTCGTGGAGCTCGTCGGGAGGGCATAGTACTGCATCCGGTAGATGTGCGCCAGGAAACGGCGGGTATATTCAGCGTTCGTGAACACCGTGTCCGCCGTGACGGTGCCACCCGGGGCCTTCTCAAGGAAAGCGTCGCCTACCTTGAGCGGATCCGTGCAGGAATTGACGCCGAAGCAGAATCCCACTGCCGCGGCAATCGCTATGATGGCTTTATTCAGATGTTTCATCGCTCTTAGAAATTAAGTCTCAGACTCAGCGTGACGGTACGGGTCAGCGGATACGTCGGATCCGTACTCGCACGGGATTCAGGATCACCCCAGATGTACGGCGTGATGGTGAACAGGTTGTAGGCGCTCAGCGCCACCTGCGTGTTCTTGACACCCAGCTTCGACAGGAACGGGGCCTGGAAGTTGTATCCGACCATGACGGTCTTGAGACGCACGTAGTTGGCGTTCTGCTCATACAGCGAGCAGTCCTGGTAGTTGTTGACGGTACCGTTGGTCCAGGTCGCACGCGGATACTTGGCATCCTGCGAAGGATTCTTCGGATCCCAGGTGTTGGTCACGTGGTACTGGAGCAGACCGCCGGTATTGTAGTCCGTACGGGAGACGAACGGGATACGGAAGGCCTCGCCGATCATACGGGTCACGCCGAAAGCACCGGTCCACTGCATGTTGAAGCTCCAGCGCTTCCAGGTGAAACCGCCGTTGAAACCGAGCACATACATCGGATCGTCCGTGAAGCCCAGCTCGCGCGTCTTGTCGTTGGCATCGATGTAGCCGTTGCCGTCGAGGTCCACGAACACGGCATCACCATCCTTCAGCTCGACGAGCTGGGTCGGGAACGGCTTGCCGAAGGTCTCCTGGTAGAGACGCGGCGTATCGGCATCGTAGAAGCGGAAGAACTGGTACTGGCTGCGGGAGCCGATACGGTGGCCCTTCTCGTACTGGTACTCGTTGTTGTACGGGGCTTCCTTGCGCTCGATGATCTTGTTCTGGTTGTGCGACAGGTTCAGGTTCAGGTTGTAGCGGAAGTCGGAGCCGATCCGGTCGTTCCACTTCAGCTGCACTTCCCAGCCCCAGCTGTCCACCTTGCCGAGGTTGGCGTAAGGGACATTGAAGCCGATCACCTTCGGCGCCGTCTGGTCCTGCAGGAGGATGTCCCAGCGGTGCTCGATGTAATAGTCGAAAGAGGTGCTCAGGCGGTTGTCCAGGAAGTTCATATCCACCGCGTAGTCCTGCTTGAAGGCCTTCTCCCAGGTCACGTTCGGGTTGTTGTGGCCGGATTCCGCGGCACCGGTATACCAACTCGAGTTCTCGATACCGAAGCTGGCACCGCTCGCATTGACGGAGTACGGGTCGGCAAGGTACATGAAGCGGGAACCGCCGATCCGGTCGTTACCGACCAGACCCCAGGAAGCACGCAGCTTGAAGAAGTTCACCACGCTCTTGAGCGGCTTGAAGAAAGGCTCGTCGCTCACCACCCAGCCGACGGAACCGGCCGGGAAGAAACCGTAGCGGCGGGACGGGTGGAAGTTCTCGGAGCCGTTGTAGCCCGCATTGAACTCCGCCAGGTAGCGCTTCTTGTAGTCGTAGGTCACGCGGCCCACCAGGCCGACGTAACCGCTCGGGATATCGGAATAGGAACCGGGATAGTAGGTCTTGCGCTGGTTGTACAGCAGCAGGGCGCCCACGCTGTGGTCGCCGAAGGAGCGGCCGTAGTTGAGCGAGGCCTCCGCGTACCAGTTGCGGCTGCGGCCCAGGCTCTTAGAATAGGAAATCGGAGAATCCTGGCCGTTCTTGCGGTACAGGAGGGTACCATCCGGCTGGATGACCGGCTCATAGGAGGCCGTGCTACGGGAACCGGTATAGGAAATGGAGAAATTGCTGTTGTAGGATCCCTTGATCTTGAACGACAGGCCCGGGGTGATGAACTTCAGGTCCTGGTTCAACGTCAAGTCCATCTGCAGCGTGTTGTTGCCGGCAGTGATGAAACCACCGCCGTTGGTCACCACGTACTCAAGACCGTTCACGCCGACGAACGGAAGCTGCACGCCGTCCGTATAGTCATCGGTCGTCACGACATACTTGCCGTCCACGAAGCCCGGGCTGGAGAACGGAGTACAATAGTAGACGTTACGAAGCATACCCGTCGCGCCCTGGCCCGTACGGGGATGGTCCTGGCGGGTCACCGTACCGGCGATGTCGAAGGAGATCTTCGTCGTCTTGGTCACGTCGAGGTCCAGGTTGGAGCGGAAGTTGAACCGCTGGTACTGATAGCCGAAGTGATAGTCGCGGTCGAACTCCTTGAACTGGCCGTCCTGGGTGGAGAGACCGGCCGATACGAAGTACTTCACACGCTCGGCACCACCGGACACGCTGATGCTGTGGTTGCTCTGCATGTTGGCCTTGCGCATGATGTAGTCCGTCCAGCGGACATCCGGGAAACGGATCGGATCGGAGTGGTCGCGGAACTTCTGGATCACAGCGTCGGAGAACATCGGCTCCAGACCGTCATTCGCACGCATCTGGTTGTAGAAGAGCGCGTAGTCCAGAGACCCGGCCTGCTCGACCAGCTTGGTCGGCATCTGCAGGGAGACCGAAGTATTCACGTTGATCCTGGGTTTGCCCTGCGAGCCGCGCTTGGTCGTGATCAGCAGGACACCGTTGGCGCCGCGTACACCGAATACCGCCGTCGCGGATGCATCCTTCAGAACGGTGATGCTCTCGATGTCTTCCGGGTTCAGGTCCGACATCGAACGCTCCACACCGTCCACCTGGATGAGCGGCTGGTAGTTGGTCCAGGTACCCTTACCGCGGACGAACACCTCCGCCGCATCGGCACCCGGCTCACCGGAGTACTGCACCGTGGTCACACCGGACAGCTGACCGGCGAGGATGTTGTTCACGGACGTCACCGGCGTGCGGACCAGGTCTTCGCCCTTGACGCTCGACAGAGCGCCCGTCACGGTCACCTTCGTCTGCTTGCCGTAGGCCACGATCTCAACACCTTCCAGTGATTCGGCATCTTCCTCCAGCACAAGGTTGTACGTCCGCCGCTGGTCCACGGTGAACTCGATCTCCTTGTAGCCGATGCACGATACCGTAACCACCGCGCCGGACGGCACGCTCAGCGTGAACTTGCCGTCGATGTCGGTGACCGTACCATTGCGCATGTTGCCACTCTGGTACAGGCCGGCGCCAATGACGGGTTCCCCCTTGGCATCCTTCACCGTTCCAGAAATGCTCTGCTGCGCCATCGCGCAGAGACTCGTCAGCAGGAACAATCCCACTGCGAGCGCGTTTTTGAAATGGATTTTGGTAATCATCGGTTAAAATTAGTGGTTAATAAAAAGTAACAAACACAAATCTAATAATAATAACCGAAAATTACACATTTATTTTAAAAAATGAGCGATTTGTTTATGATTTTACGCAATTTGTACCCCGTCTTTCCCTTGGGAAGACAGTCCGTACAAAAACCCTCGAAAAAGATGGATTAATCCTTGATAATCAGGTCGGTAAGCTCGTCGGGAGAAACCCCGTCGAAGTAGCGGCCGGTATCTTCCGCCGCGAGCGCCGCGAGCAGCGTCTGCCGGTCGAAGCGGAGCCCGCGGAGGCGCTCCGCAAGCCGCTCCGCGGGCAGCCCGCCCAGGAAATCGCCGCCGAAGGCGAGGTCCGTGACGCAGCCGTGGTCGAGGCTGAGCCGGACCTCGACCGTGCCGCACGCCAAGCGTGCGCTGCGGACGATGTCCGCCTGCCGGGACCGGCCGTAGATCCAGTCCCAGGTCGAGAACTTCCCATCGGAGATCCGCTGCACCGCAGCGCGGCGCTCCTCCCCGAAGGGGAGTTCGCCGTCGCTCCCGGCGAGGATCTCCTGCAGGGCCGCCTGCAAGCCGTCGAGCGAAGAGAACTGCGGCAGGAAGTCCTTGAGATTGGCCACGCGGCTGCGCACGGACGCGATGCCCTTGGCCTCCAGCTTGGAGCCGGGCACATCCAGCACGCGCGTGAGCGTGTCCAGGTCCACGTCATACATCAGGGTCCCATGGACGATCTCCCGTTCGTGCCAGACCCGCCGGGCATAGCCCGAGACCTTGCGGCCGTCCACGTAGATGTCGTTGCGTCCGGTGAGCTCCGCCGGCACGCCCAGGGCGCGGAGCGCCTCAACGACCGGCCGGGGCGTGGCTTCCCGGCCGACGATGGTGTAATTGAGGTTCTGGAGGTCGTGGTAGACGGCGCCGCCGCCGGTCACGCGGCGCGCCAGGCGGATGCCATGCTCCTCCAGGTAGGCGAGGTTGACCTCGCTGTAGGCGTTCTGGTTGAGCCCGATGATGACGCTCGGGCGGTTGCGCCACAGATAGAAAAAAGGGTCGTTCGACGGATACTGCTCCAGGCAGTACTCGTCGAACGACATATTGTACCAGGGGTCGGTCGAAGGGTTCTTCA
>JAEEGL011149420.1_pt1 | contig 22503 bp, 13 predicted proteins | sample 9134231 | NCBI WGS metagenome assembly JAEEGL01 (sample SAMN16246548, study PRJNA631951) | gut metagenome | biome: gut microbiome; feature: rumen; material: fiber-attached | host: Bos | place: Iran: Karaj | collected 2018-10
GTTGCTTGCCACGTTGTCGATGGCCTGATTAAACTTCTTGTCAGGATTGTTGTTCGCGAGGGCGCGCAAGATGTCGGGCACCGAAATTTGCAGTGTCACGTTCATACCACCCTTCAAGTCAAGGCCGAGGCCCAACTCTTTCTCACGAACCTGCTGGAAGGTGTAGTAACCAAGGTACACCTTCTCATTAGCGAGAGAATCCAAATACTCATTGAGAGCTGTCTTGTACTTCTCATTGCTGGTGTCGGCAGATTTGATGCCTGCAGCAGCGAGAGCCTTCTGCTCTGCCTTGTTCTGGTAGTGATTGCTCACAAACGTGAACGACAGGTAGAAAGCGCAAATCAATAACAGTGCAATGGTAAGGACTCTAATAAAACCTTTAGTTTGCATTTGATTTGTTAATTATTTAATTAAATTTTGTTAATTTTCGCTTCAAACGTCTTTTTCAGCCTGCAAATATACTGCTTTTTCTGAAAGTGAGGCATATTTTTTTCAAGATTTTGTTTTACACCTTATTAAAATTAAAGGAAAACGGCACACTTGCACCGTTTTCCCTTCATATTTTGCCACATTTTCAAAGAAAATCAGGCTTCAAGGCCCCGGTCGATGTTTCGCTTGAGTGCTTCGACATAATTGTTAACGCGTTCCATCTCCCTGGGAATCTGGATGCGCTGGGGGCAATGCTCCACACACTGGCCGCACCCGATGCAGTGGTCGGCCTGGCGCAACTTGGGCACACTGCGGTCATAGCCGATGAGGAAGGCCTTGCGTGCGCGGGCGTAATCCGGGTCGTTGCGGTCACGGCACAGGTTGCCCTCGGCAATACACTTGTTGTAGTGGGTGAGCACACCAGGGATGTCGATGCCGTAGGGGCACGGCATACAGTACTTGCAGTCGTTGCAAGGGATGGTGTTGTAGCCCACAATCTCGTCGGCGATGCCATAGAGGAAGTCCTTCTCCTCGTCGGTGAGTTCCTCAAGCGGGCAGTAGGTGCACAGGTTCTCCTTGAGGTGCTCCATATAGGTCATGCCGCTCAACACGGTGAGCACGCGCGGGAATGAACCCGCAAAGCGGAAGGCCCACGAGGCGACGCTGCGCTCGGGATCACGGGCAAGCAGCTTGTGGGCAAGGGGCGTGGGCAACGAGGCCAGTCGTCCGCCCAACAGCGGCTCCATGATCACTGCGGGGATACCGCGCTTGTCGAGCTCGGCATACAGGTACTCGGCATTGGTGTTCTCCTCGTTGAAGTCCTTGGCATGTCTCCAATCCAGGTAATTCAGCTCAATCTGCACAAAGTCCCAGTGATACTTGTCGTGATTCTCCAGCAAATAGTCAAACACGGCAATTTCGCCATGATAGGAGAAGCCCAGGTTGCGGATCACGCCCTTCTCGCGCTGCTCCAACAGGTAGTCCAGGATGCCGTTGTAGATGTAACGCTTCCTGAACAGTTCCATCGCTTCTTCTCCAGTGCCTCCGCCAATGGAGTGCAGCAGCAGGTAGTCGATGTAATCGACCTGCAGTTCCTTGAGGGAGTTCTGGAACATTTCGATACTGGCAGCACGGGTCTGGGTCTCGGGGGCGAAGTTAGAGAGTTTGGTGGCGATGAAAAATTCATCGCGTTTGTGACGGCTCAGGGCGATACCCGTGGCATGCTCGCTCAGACCCTTGCTGTAGGCAGGCGACGTGTCAAAGTAGTTCACACCGTGCTCGATGGCATAGTCAATCTGCTTGTTGACCATCTCCTGGTCGATTTCGGCATCATTGTCGCGGCCGAAGGCTTTACCGTTGGTGGCGGGCAGGCGCATCATGCCGTAGCCCAGGATGGAAACCTTCTCGTGGGTCTTGGGGTTCTCGCGATAGGTCATCTTGCCCACGGGCGGCTCCTGTGCCGGGCCTTTCTTGCCATCACCAGTGGCGCAACTCACGATGGCGGGTGCCGCGGCAGTGGCTGTGCCCAGTCCCAGCGCCTTGAGGAACGTGCGGCGGCTCAATGTCTTACCACCATTGCTATTATTATGCTTGTTATCGTTCATATCAGTTGATAGACTTTAGACGTTAGACATGGGCAACTAAATCTGGCTATGTACCTCGTGGCCCTCGACATAGATGGCACTGAACGGCCTGGCAGGACACACATACTCGCACGTGCCGCAACCAATGCACATCGCGCTGTTGACGGCAGGCACCATGGGCGAGGACTCGTCATCGGGGTTGCTGGGCACCATCATGATGGCACCGGCAGGACAGTGACGGGCACAGTTGCCGCAGTTCACACCATCGGTCAGCACCACGCAGTTGGCCTTGATCCACACGGCATGGCCAATCATGGTCGAGGACTTCTCGGCCACGGTGATGGGCTTGATGGCTCCAGCGGGACATACGGTGGAGCATTCCACACACTCGGGACGGCAGGCACCGCGCTCAAAGCTCATTTCGGGCTGCATCAGGTGCATGGGGTCGGTCGAGGGACGCAGCACGCCGTTAGGACACTTGGCCACACACAACTGACATGCCGTGCAGTGCTGGTAGAAGTTCTTGGCGCTCGCCGAGCCCGGAGGGGTCAGTGGCGTGGAGCGCTTGGCAGGCACCTTGTCCTCGATGACGGCAAGACCACCGTCCACCTTCTTGGCGGCCTGCGCGAGCGCGACGTCGGCGCCCACGATAGCACCGCCCACGAGGAAGGCGCGGCGGGCCTGGTCGGCAGCCGGGGTATCCTCTTTAACGGGACGTGCGCTGGCCTTGGGATGGCCATAGTGGAGCGCCCCAAAGTTGCATTTCTCCAGGCAGTTGCCACAGGTCACGCAACGCGAGTAGTCCACCTTGTGGGTCTTGAAGTCGATGCACGAAGCCTTGCAGTTCTTGGTACACAGGCTGCACGACTTGCACTTGTCGGCATCAAAATAGACTTTGAGCCACGAGAAGCGGGCTATCAGCGAGAGGAAAGTGCCCACGGGGCAGATGGTGTTGCAGTAGGTACGGCCTCCGCGCCATGCCAGCACCACGATGATGATGAACGTGGCCAGGGCAATCAAGAAGGTGGGCAGGCTCTTCATCCACACGTCAACGCTGTAGAAGGCGTAACTGTCCACCCGCTCGGCGATTGAGGCCAGCAGGTTGTTGCCCCACTGGTAAACGGGCAGCAGCAGGTTGGTCACCATGCGGCCATAACTGCTATAGGGTGCCAGCAGCGCCACCAGCGAGTTCACTCCCGCGATAAAGGCGGCAATGAACAATACCAGCACGCCGTAGCGCAGCCAGCGCTTCTCGGGGCTTGCCGTGAAGCGGTTTTTCTTTCTCTTTCCATGAATCCATGACACGATGTCCTGGAAAATGCCCAACGGACAGATGACGGAGCAATAGATGCGGCCAAAGATGAGGGTCAACAGCACCAGCGCCACGATGACGACCACGTTCAGGGCCAGCAGGGCGGGCAGGAACTGGATGCGCGCTGTCCACCCCAGATAGTGGTGCAGCACCCCGCTCACATCAAGAAACAGCAGCGTCACCATGACCATCATGATGGCCGCTAGAATAATGCGGATTTTCCTTAACATAATTCGATTTTTCGGGTCAAAAAGTGAATGATGATTAGTTGAATGTGCAAAGATAATAAATAATCGCAATACACTCAGCACCTATCACTCTTTTTTTACCCAATAAACGAACTGTGCCGAGGGCAGAAATGCTCTCAGCACAGTCAATCAGATATTGTTATAATCTATGTTCTATTGAATAGAAACAACCGATTATTCAGCACCTTTCAGCAGGATGTCGATGAGTGCGGGCACGTCTTCAATGCCTACAACGCCGTCGGCATTCACGTCGGCAGCCTCGCCCAGGTTTTCACTATTGAGCAGACCGTCGATCAGAGCAGCCAGGTCATCGATATTCACTACCTCATTGCCATCAACGTCACCAACGATTACCTGAGGATCGGGAGGAGTTACCCAGTCACCAACGGTGAAGGGAATGGGATCGTTGAAGAACCAGTTCCAGTCATAGTTGTTGGGGAAGTAGGGAGACCAAACAACAACATAATACTGTGTACCCTCGGTCAGGTAATAAGAACCGCTGATGTCGATAGTGGCGGTCTCATTCTCCTGCAGATCCACCTGAGTGGTGTAAGTTGAAGTTGCTACAGTGTACTTGCCATCGTCACCCTTGGTTGCGAGAGCCCAGCGGATGGAACCCTGCCAGGGACCGCTCAGAGCCTGAACCTCAAACGAGCCGCGCACGTCGTTGGCGGGCATAACGTCCTGCAGATAGTTGGTAGCAGTAACAACTACACCACCGTTCTCACCCTCTTCAGAGGGACGGGCGCCCATGATAGCATACTGGTCGGCGTTGAAGCCTTCCTTGTACTCATCGTGCTCATAGGGGGTATCACCGTAGATGCGCGGTGACAGCAGGTCGAAGCTGAACCAGCTGTTGTATTCCTCGGGCTGGAAACCCCAGATAATGCGAACCCTACCCTCAGAATCATAGCCGTCCATCACGAATGCGTGACCGACATGTGCATTCTGGGTACCGTCGTTAAGAACAGTCCTATAGCCAAAGTAGAGAACGGGACGACCCTCATCGAGCTCGGTGTAAACCTTCTCGCGCCAGGTCTGCTCGGCAAAATTGGCCTTCTGCAAGAACTGCATATTGGGGTTGTAGTCAAAGTAAGCAATCATACCCTTCATGATCTGATCATAGCTTACATTGGTGCTGCTGGTCGAGAACCTGGCATTCATGGCAACAGCGACGTCATAAATCATCTGAGCGCAATCCTGCCAGTTGGTTGAAGACTCGGTATAGCCATTCCTCATGTTGCGGTACTTGTAGCTGTGGTTGAAGTTGGCATAAGCGGTCTGAGTGTTGCCGTTCAGCTCATAGTGGAAGGTGTTCGAACCGTTACCATAAGCGGGGAACTGCAAGCCCTTCAAGATGTGAGCAACAGCGATGGTCACGCAACCGGCATAGCAATGCTCACCGTTTGACACGGGGAAGTAGTTGTTGTAAGGACCAAACTGATGCCAGTGGGGACCCTCACCATATTCGTTCAAGAACATGGGAGCCACACCATTGGGGTTCATCCTGAACGAGGGAGCTTCAACTCTTTGGGGGTTCTTACGCATCAAGTCCAAGGCATCCTGGTAGCGCTTAAACATGATCTTCACGGGCTCGGGAGCCTGATTCATGTCAAACGAACCACGGTCGCTGTAAGCCAAGACGGGATCAGTCATGTCATCACCTGAAACGATCACGTAGCCCTGACCACCTTCACGATTGAACACATAATAATCAACCTGACCCTTCATGTTCATAGCGGTTTGGCTCAAGAGCATCTTTGCATTAGAAGCGTTAAGCCTGGTCGAGCTGGTGAACTGCTTCTTGGCAATAGCCATAGCCTGATCAGCCGTAATACTCTTAGCATTCATGCTGTTACCGCACAATGCTAAAACTGACAATAACAATAAAAACTTTTTCATAACACTATAAAAATAATAAAATACTAATCGGCACATTACTCAGAAAGCAACACATTTCAAGCGCTTTTCTGATTGTTATATGCAAAATTTCTGAAGATGAGAGCAATCCTTAATGGTATCAAATACAGAGGCATCTGATGAATAAACTCCACATACTTTATAGTTTTACGTCGGCAAAATTAGATTTTTTGCACGAACCATCAAAATATTTCAGACAAAAACAATTGCGCATACCCTTTAATTTATAGGAATTTGTACAAAAAAACGGACACCCCGTTTCACAACGCCATGTCCGTTTAGGATGAATAGTATTAATATTTCCAACTTTGCTGCAAAGATAATATGTATTTTGGAACCTTGCAACTTATCTTGCATAAAAATATGTTATTTTACGTTAACTAATTTCGGTAGCGCAAAAAAATGATTGGAAATCCCCCCTAGGAATTCCCAATCAATGGTTAGTTACTTATAGATAAAAAATACTGGTTTACCCCCTTAAACTGCGGGGGTGGTTGAACCCTGAAGCAGCATATCAATCAAGGCGGTCAGGTCGTCAATCACAACACGGCCATCGCCATCGAGGTCGGCAGCCAGAACATTGACGCCAGTGTCGTCGCCCGACAGCAGATAATCGATAAGAGCGGTCAGGTCATCGATGCTCACAATGCCATCATCGTTCACGTCACCAACGGTAAATTCGGGCTCCTCGGGTTCCCATGTTTCCTCGTAGCAAACCTCGATGTCATCGATGTAGCAGTATTCAGTGGAACTGCCCGAAGTCTGCTTGATGCGCAGCATGATGGGCACGTTGGTGGGCAGATTGGCGATGGAAGCCACAGCGGTACCACCAGCGGGGGCAAAGAAGTCATAGGGGTAGGAATCAAGCCCCTTCCAGCGCTTACCGCCATCATTGCTGTACTGCGGCGTGAGCAAAACACCTGCCGAGGTGGGATTGTAGATCTTGAAGCTCACGAGCTTGGGAATCTTGTTCAGGTTCTCAACGGTGTTGAAGTAGCTGCCGTTGCGCATGGCCACGACATGGCCCTCAACGACCTGGGCAGTATCGACAACGGCACAGTTATAGAAGTCCCAATTGGCATAGACGCCTTCAACACCGCGCTCGTTGAGGGTTTCGCCCACGGGCATCTTTTCAAAGGTCTCGATCGAGATTTTGGAATTATCCTTCACCACGTCAAAGGTGATGATGCTGTCGGTCTGGGCGATGTTGACAAAGGAGTACTGGCTCATCTTACCATCCCACGTGCGCAGGTTGGGCTGTGAGATATTGGTGATGGAAGTGACACCCGAAACACCGGGGAAAGGATCATTGTAACTGTCGCTGATGCCACTGAAGTTGGCACGCAGCAGTTCGCAGTACATGTGGCTAGGATTGGAATTGACCAGGTTATTCTCCCAAACATCGACATTGGTCGAATCGATACGCCAGATGAGCATACCGGGACCAGCCAAATTCTTGTCCCACTTGATGCGCTGGCGGTTCTCGAGGATGAAGTACTCGCCCTCGTTGGCAGTGTTCATGCGGTAACCGGTATTCTCCTTTTCCAGGGCAGGAATCGAGATGGTTCCCTCGCCCTCGATGAGGGTGGGCTGCGCAAAGCCCAGGGCATAGCGCTCAAACAGGCTGTAGCCGGCAGGATTGCGGCCGTTGTTGCTCCTGAAGCCACTGGCCATGATGGACCAGGTCATGGGGTGCTGACGGTTGATGCCACCGCTGCCTTCGCTGTCGGCATCATAGAGGTCAGGGAGACCCAGCACGTGGCTGAACTCATGGCAGATGGTGCCGATACCGGCTACATTATTGTAATTGATGCGGTATTCATCTTCCTCGCCGGTCATATTGGTCGAGCAGGCATAGAGCCTGAAGTTCACGCCATCAAGCACGGGAGAATCTTCAAAATCCTTCATGTGGGGCCACAGGTAGTCACGGTCGTTGGCCGACACGTCCGAGCCATGGCCGGCAACGAGGAAGAACACCATGTCGGCAGTGCCGTCCTCATCGGTATCATACTGGCTGAAGTCCACTTCAGGGTCAAGCGCTTCGAGGGCGGCAAAGAAGATGGAATCGCACTGGAACTGATGAGCGTCGGTGCAGGCAAAATCCACATCCACCGGACCCAGGATGTCGAAGTGCGGGTCAAACTGATGGAACGAGTTGTCATAGTAGAAGTCGCGCACACTGCCCATGGCATCGATCTTAGTGCCAAAGGGAAGTGAGAAACCCTGGTAGTCATGGCTGTTGATCATGGCCTCGTAGAAGTCAACAGGCGTATAGTTTGAAGGCACGTAATCATCAAACTTCCTGTCGGTGTAGTTGATCAGGATAATCAAGCCGCGGAACTTGTCATAGTCCATGTGACCGCCGTGACCCACGCCGCGCAGCAGACTGTTGCGGTGGTCCAGCATCTTTTTGCCGCGCTTCACCATGGCGGGACTGGTCAGCCCCTTGGGCACGCCAGCGAGGTAGGCACGGTCGGCAGCAGTGCGTTTGTCACGGGCGATGACGTCACTGGCAACCAGGTTGTTGCCGTCGAGGCGGGCATACGTGTAGTAACCTGCCGCGTTCTTGACCACCGTGTAGCCGTCGTCGGTTGTCAAGTAGTTGAAGAACTCGTCACCATGGAGCACCACGGTGACTTGGGAACCGTCAGGCTGAGACAACACAGCGGGAGTGGGATCGGCGGGAACTGCACGCGCAGTCACGAACATCAGTCCCAGAGCAAGAAAGAATAATAACTTTTTCATAACACGTTTATATTTAAAAAATAAGTTTATAGTTTAAGTCTTGGGGCTGGTAAGAGCAGTTTCAAGATATCCCTCTACCCTGCCCTATAATAATATGTAAAGTCTCCAAAGCGGATAACCGCTTTGGAGACTTAAAAGAATCATTCAGTGATCAGCTCGATGATCTTGTTGACATCTGCGATGTTGACCTCTCCATCACCGTTCACGTCGGCATTCTTCATCAGGGTAATGTCGGACGTTGGATTCAGAATCAGTTCAAGCACAGCATTGATGTCGGCGATATTCACCTCACCGTCAAGGTTCACGTCACCTTCAATCACATCGGGACCCCAAGTGTCCTTATAGAACAGCTTGATGTCGTCCAGATAACATTTCACCTTGTCGCTACCCGACGTCTGGTTAATGCGGAACATGATGGGGGCGGCAGTAGGCAGGTTGACCGAATGGGTAAGAACCGATTTGGCCTCTACTGTGACAATTCCATTGGTGGGGTCGATCCAGGTTTCGCCGTTATCCACCGAGAAGGTCAGCCTGAAGTTGGCGTCAGCGTTGGTCGGGTTATACACTGTGAAGCGCACAGCATAGGGGATGATGTTCAACGGAGCGGAGGTGGAAATCATGCTCGGCTTCTTCATCGCCACGCCATGGGCACCATTGCACTGACCTTCCTTGGGGGCCTCCACAGCACTCTTGGAGAAATCCCAATAGGTATAAACACCCCGCACGTGCTTGGCACTCGCCTCACCCGTGACTGGCATCGCCTCAAAGTCCTCCACAATTTCCAGGATGGATGTGTCTTCCTCCAGCTTAAAGGAGATGATGTTTCCCTCCTCGGTAATATCGTTGATGGAATAGCTGTTAAACATGTGATCCCATGTCAAGAGGCTGGGTTCAGTAAAGTTAGAAATCTCAGTCACACCAGCCGCACCGGGGAAGGGGTCAGAACCACTGTCCGCACCGGAATAGCTGGCACGCAGCAAGTCATAGTACATGCGTTTGGGATTACAGTTGACGGTATTCTGCCACCAGGGGCGCACATCACTGGAGTCCACACGTGCCACCATCATGCCGTGACCGGGCAAATAGCGGTCCCACTTGCCGGGCTGACGGTTCTCAATCAGGAAGAACTCGTTCTCGTTGGGCGTGTTCAGGCGATAACCCTGATTGCACTCGTCAAGAGGCTGCATCTCATACACGCCACCCTCCTCAAGCAGGGTGGGGGTAGTGAAGCCCAGAGCATAACGCTCATACAGGCTATAACCCACGGGATTGCGGCCAAAGTTGCTGCCGCTACCACCAGCCATTACCGACCATTCGCCAGGGTTAAGGCTCTCGCCGCCACTGCCATTATAGTCGGTGTCATACAAGTCGGGCAGACCCAGCACATGACCGAACTCATGGCAGAAGGTGCCAATGCCGTTCACATCAGACCAGTAACCTTCCCATCCTGCAATCTCGGTAGAGCAGGCATACAGGCCGAATTGCACGCCGTCGAGGGGCGGCGACCAGTAGAGGTAGTACATGTGGGGCCACAGGTAGTCCTCGTTATTGCCGCCATAGTTGGCCGAGAAGCCAGCCACCAGGAAGAACACCATATCGACATATCCGTCACCATCGGTATCATAATCACTGAAGTCGATATCAGGATCGACTGCCGCAAGCGCAGCATTGAAGATCACATCAGAGTTATCGGTGCCCTGCGGGGCGCGGCAAGAATAAGGAACCTGCACGGGACCTACCACATCAAAGTGGGGGTCAAACAGATGATTGGAGTTATCATAATAATAATCACGCACACTACCCGTCATGGGTACCCTGCCACCTGAGGGCCTCGTGTAACCCGTGTAATCATGGGTGTTGACCATGTCATCGTAGAATGCGTTGGTATTGGACATCGAGAAACGCTTATCGTTATAATTAATGAGGATGATCAGGCCACGGAAATTGTCATAGTCCATCATTCCATCGCTACCCACACGGCGCATCGCGATGTTGCGGCGGTTCAGCTTCTGGGTGCCCGACTGCACCATCGACTGGGTCGTCAGCCCCTTGGGCAGTTTAGACAACGCAGCACGGTCCTCCATGCTGCGTTGTGCAGCGTCACGGGCAATGCGACCGCTGGAAACCAGCTTGTCGCCGTCCAGGCATGCATAGGTGTAATAACCAGCCGCATTCTTGACCACTGTGTAACCGTCAACGGTTGACGTGTAGTGGAAAAACTCATCACCATGCAGCTTAATGGTGAGTTTCGTACCGTCAGGTTGTGTAACCTGAATCGGGGTGGGATCAGCAGGTACCGCCCACATGGTTACCCACAGCAATCCTGCTGTGAGCAACGTGAAGATTCTTCTCATAATTGACCTCAAATTTTGGATATGTAATTATTTTAAGATGATATCAATAATCATGTTCACATCAGCGATGTTGATTTCGCTGTCAGTGTTGACATCGGCGCGTTTCAATAGATCTTCGTTGTCGGAGCCGGTCATGATGATGTCGAGCACGGCATTGATGTCGGCGATATTCACCTCACCATCACCGTTCACGTCACCCGGAATGATCACGATGGGGCCACCCTCCTCGCCCAGGTAGTAGAGCGTGAAATCATCCACATAGGTCGCATTGTTCTTGTGGCCACTGCGCTCATAGATGCGGAACAGGGCGGGCTGGGTATTCTTCAGGTCCAGCATCCAGTAGCAGATACCGGTGGTCTTGTCAGCCACTTCGGCCATATCAGTACCCTTGGAACTCATGGCCGTCATCCAGATGGGATTGCCGTCAGCGTCGTTCTCGACCGAATACTCGAGCGAATACTTGGCAGTCGAGGTGGTCGTGTTAAACACGGTCAGGCTTGCCATGTAGGTATTGTAATAAACGGGGGTTGTGCTGTAGAACAGGCTGGGCAGCTTCATCATCACGCTGTTCTCGCCGTTGGCCTTGTCCTCTCCGGGGGCACGCACGCCACTCTTGGAGAACGACCAGGTGGCAAAGTTGCCTTCCACATTCTTGTCGGCAGTGCCTGTCGAGACGGGCATATTTTCAAAGTCCTCGACCAGGGTTTGCAGGGTGCCATCTTCCAGAACATTGAAGGTGATGATGCCATCCTTCTCGCTGATGCCGGAGATGATATATTCGTTGGCATTTCCAGCCCATGTGGCAAGATTAGGATAGGTGTCATTGGTGAGCATCATATTGCCGGTGGTGCCGGGGAACGGGTCACTGCTTGAATCGCCCGAAGTGGAGTTGCCGGCACGCAGCATCTCGAAATAGTTGTGATCGGGGTTGACGTTCAACTTATTCTGCGTCCACATACTAACATTGGTGCTGTCCACGCGGGTCACAATCATGCCATGTCCGGGGAGGTAAGTGTCCCAACCGGTCCTCTGGCGGTTCTCCAGGGTGAAGAACTCATTCCTCACGGGCGTGCACAAGATGTAACCTTCACGCGCGGTGTTCACGGGACTGAGCCTGTAACTGCCAGGGCGCTTGATGGTCTCGGCCTCGGCCCAACCCAGGGCATAGCGCTCAAAGAAGGTGTAACCCACGGGGCTACGGCCATAGTTGTAGTCACCGCCACCAGCCATGAGGTCCCAACCACCGGGGTGGTGGCTCTCACCACCGCTCTTCTCGTAGTCGGTGTCATAGAAGTCGGGCAGGCCCAGTACGTGGCTGAACTCATGGCACACGGTGCCGATACCCTCAACAGCCACATAGCTCGGGTTGGCCTCCGGACCATAAAGCTCGGTGGAGCTGGCATAACGGTCCATGCCCTTGCCGTCATAGAAACGGCCTGACAAGTTAGAAGCATGGGGCCACAGGTAGCCAGCATTATTGCCTGAATAACTCGAAGCGTAACCTGCCACCAGGAAATACACCATGTCGATCTTGCCGTCATTGTTATTGTCATAGCGGGTGAAATCGATATCGGCATCGGCAGCCTTCAAGGCATTAGTGAAAATCGTGCTGGAAAGGCCCTGGCACAGATTGGCCCTAGCCTCGGTATTGTTTGAACCGTAAGTAGCGCGATAAGGACCATACACGTCGAACGGGGGAGCAAACACGCCGTCGGACTGGTTGCTGAAGTAGTCGCGCACACTACCCGGGCAGGTCACGTCTTGGTTACGGAAGGGATCGTGGAAACCCGTCAGGTTCTCCTTGCTGAACATCTCGGTGTAGAATTCCTGGGGATTCTCGGCCATGAACTGGAAATCCCTGAAGTCAATCAGGATGACACAACCGCGGAAAGTGGAGAAGTCGAAGTTTGCCGGCGACACATTGCGCTTGGCACGGCGCACGTGGGACTGGGCGACTTCGACCTCGTCGGTCAACCGCTTGGGCGTATTCTCTAGCAGGGCCAACTCGGCAGCCGAACGCATGCCGGCGTCATGGGCGAGCACCTCGGTAGGCACCAGCTTCATGCCGTCACGCTGGGCATACACATAGGCGCCAGCCTCGTTGAGCATGATTGTGTAACCATCGGCCGTGGTATTGAAGTGATAGAATTCGTCACCCACAAGGCACACAGTCACCAGTGAACCGTCGGGTTGAGGCATCATAACGGGAATGTTATGAGCGGGCTCGGCAAACGCTTGGATGCCCAGCAACGCTGTCATCAGAAGCGATAAAAGTAATTTTTTCATTTTGTTATATTTTTGTGTTTAGTTTATGTTTCGGCACTTAGGCTTACACTTGCTCACCTTAACTCAGCACAATCGATATCTACCGCTTTGTTAAGATGCAGCCCGCAAAGTTACGGTTTTTTTTCATATTCCAATTAGAAACTGTTATTAATTAACTAAAAGTTGTGTTTTCATGATTGCCACCCTCCCCCCAACCCTTTTTTCAAACAACCTTTTTTTTCAAACAACCTTTATTGGGCATCCGCATCCTTTTTTCAAACAACAAAGACAACTAAACAACAACAAGGACAACCCTTATTTAGGCATCCGCACCCTAGAAAAAAAGAAGACAAGAAAGACAACAAGAACATTTTTTATATTTGTTTGATAATCAATTAATTTGTGTTTCTTGTCTTCAATATTGTACCCTCACGCTAAGTCGCTAAGCCGCTAAGTTTTTATTATTGCTCGCTGGTGGGCATCCGCGTTTGATTCATTCCGACCGATAAAGAAAGAAGACAAGAAAGACAACAAGAACAATTTTTATATCTATTTGATAATCAATAATTTGTATTTCTTGTCTTTCTTTCTTCAATATTGCATCCTCACGATAAGCCGCTAAGCCGGCAAGTTTATTATTGCTCGCAAGAGGCTCGCAATTATTAGGGCGTCCGCGTTTCTTTTTTTATTATTTAAAATCCTTTAAGCTAGGGAACATACTTCGTCGAAGTTAAGTGGCGGAGAGACATGAAAAATGAAAAAAATAATTTTTCATTTTGTTCTGTCCTCGGCTTGCACTAACTTTGCGGGTGGAATCGGGGGAGAAATCCCGATGAAGATAACAAGCATTCGCTATTATTTCGCGTCCAGCCAAAAGCGTCGGAAACTTATTGGAATAACAAGTCGCAAAATAATATGTGATTAGTGGCTCGTATGGGTCTCTAATTCCCCACTATAGTGATGCTCACGCTACAAGCGTGATGCACACCTATTGGGGAACAGGGGCTCCACCGACGCTGCCTCTTGCTGGACGCAATAAAGAGCATCACGCCCTTTTTGCGTCTTGGCGTGATTGATAGTCGATTGCAAAATACTAGGCTATCAATTATCATGGCGAACAAGAATCTGAATGCCGCTAAGACGGCCAAGAAAGATGAGTTTTACACGCAAATGAGCGATATAGAGCGGGAATTGCAGCACTATTGGCAGCACTTTCGCGGAAAGACCATCCTGTGCAACTGCGATGACCCCTACGAGAGCAATTTCTTCAAGTATTTTGCCCTTCGCTTCAACCAGTTGGGGCTGAAAAAACTGATTTGCACCTGCTATAACGGCTCGCCTGTGCAGGGCAACGAATTGATGATTGACTGGGGCGACTTTACCGAGGAACCTAAGAAGATTGCCTACAAGGTCGAGATTACCGAGGTGCGCGACATGAATGGCGACGGAGCTGTTGACCTTAGCGATGTGCAGTACCTCTTGCAAAACGACAAAAACGTGCTTTCTATCCTCAAGACAGGCGACTTTCGTAGTTCGGAATGTATCGAACTGCTTAAAGAGGCCGATGTTGTAGTGACTAACCCGCCATTTTCATTGTTCAGGGAATACATAAATCTACAAATGAAATTAGGGAAAAAGTTTCTAATAATTGGCAGTCAGAATAATATAGCTTACAAAGAGGTGTTCCCTCTCTTTAAAGATAATAAAATATGGTTAGGATATGGTTTTAATAAAGGAAATGCATACTTTAGAATTCCTAATGTTGAGAATCTAAATTATGCAAATGGAGTATATGATGAAAACACCGGGCTAGTTAAGTTTAGAAATTGCCATTGGTTCACTAATCTCGACCATGACAAACGACATGAAGAGTTGGATTTAGTATGTCGGTATTCTCAAGAAGAATATCCTCAATATGAAAATTATAATGCTATTGAGGTAAGCAAGATTTCTGATATTCCTTGTGACTATCCTGGTATTATGGGAGTGCCCATAACTTTCCTTGATAAATACAATCCTGATCAGTTTGAAATAATCGGTTCAAATAGTAGTACTGATCTTTGTAAAGAACTAGGCGTAAAACCTCTTGGTGAGGATTGGATAAGAAGATATCGAGAAGCTGGTGGTACTGGCCATAATACCGCTAATATGGTTAGAATTGTTTATAATGATAATAAGGGCAAACCAAAAGTTGCTTTTTCAAGAATCTTCATCCGCAATAAACATCCGAAGAAGTTATGATGACGATAAAACAGATTAGCGTGACCGTGGGAGAGATTACCCAGGGTTATGTAAATAATGAGGAGCAGGGCGTGAGGGGTTATAATGGACTGCTTGACATCCGCCCGCCCTATCAGCGCGAGTTTATCTATAACGACAAGGAACAACAGGCCGTCATCAACACGGTGCTGAAAGGCTACCCGTTGAATGTGATGTACTGGGTAAAGCGCAGCGATGATGCAGAGTGCCCTTACGAGGTGATGGATGGTCAGCAGCGCACGTTGGCCTTATGCGAGTATGTGGCGGGTAAATTCAGCTTTGAGTTCAAGAACTTCTTTAATCAGCCTGGAGATATCCAAAAACGCATTCTGGACTATGAGCTGACTGTGTATGTGTGCGAGGGTGAGCATAGTGAAAAACTGGAGTGGTTCAAGACCATCAACATCGCGGGCAAGCCCCTGAACGAGCAGGAAATCCTCAATGCCATCTATGCGGGCCCGTTTGTGAGTGATGCCAAGCGCCACTTCTCCAAGAGCAACTGTGGTGCCTATAAATTGGGGAAAGACCTGGTCAACGGCACACCTATCCGTCAAGACTTCTTGAAAAAAGCGCTGGAGTGGATGGCCGACCACGAGAAGCGTGAAGGCAAGGCGCAAAGCCCGGTGGGCTATATGGCTAAGCACCAGCATGACCCTAATGCCAACAACCTGTGGACTTATTTCCAAAACGTCTTGAACTGGGCGATTACCAACTTCGAGATGAAGAAGTTCAAGAAAATCATGAAGGGGCTGGACTGGGCGCTGTACTATGATACATTCCATGACAAGACGCTCGACACCGTGGCGATGTCCAAGCAAATATCGGCCTTGATGCGTGACAGCGAGATAGAGAAGAAAATAGGCATCATTCCTTATGTGCTGACAGGAGATGAACGCCTTCTTGATCTGCGGGCGTTCCCCGAGGACATCAAGATGGAAGTGTGGGAAAAGCAAGGTCACATATGCCCCCTATGTGGCAAGGAGTTTGATTTTGAGTTTATGGAGGGTGATCATATAAAGCCGTGGCGCGAGGGTGGCCGTACCGTCATCGAGAACTGTCAAATGCTGTGCCGCGACTGCAACCGCAAGAAAGGGGCGAAATGATAGCCTCCATCTTTGCAGAGTAACGGCGATGGGGGACGCCACGGGAGTGGCGTCATATTTAGCCCCTGTCGCGGGGAATCGCAGTGACGGAGCCGCTACGCAAATGAACCCTGTCGCGGGTGGGAGACGCAAATTTTTGCGTCTCTACTTTGAGGGAGGGGCGATCACTATGTTGCGAGCCCCTTGCGAGCAATAATAAAAAACTTAGCGCCTTAGCGCCTTAGCGTGAGGGCCGAAGCGCGGCATCCAAATTAGTTAAATTCGTAATAATTGAATGCGGATGCTAATTAGTTAAATTCGCGCAATTTGTAGTTATAGAATAGTTGTTTGTGTTGTTCATTGTTGTTTGAGTTGTTTGATAATGAAGGTTGTTTGAGGAAAAGTTGTGTGAAAAAATGAGTGTTCCACGACTTATTGACATTTTACGTGAGTTTTGAACAATTCACCGATTTTAACGGAGTTTTTAGCCATTTTTTGAGCAAAAAATAGTTTCTTTGCAACCGTGAAACATTGCGCGAACCGAAAATCATGAAAATCGGGACGCAAGTCTTTGCGTCTCAGTAGAATGGTTAAGGGGGAGCCGATGTTCTTGTTTACATATAGATAACGATACCCAATGGGAAAGATAATTGCAATAGCTAACCAAAAGGGAGGCGTGGGCAAAACCACCACCTCCATCAACCTGTCGGCAGCGCTGGCCGAGAGCGGTATGCGCGTGCTGCTCATCGATGCCGACCCGCAGGCCAATGCCACTTCGGGCCTGGGCATCGAGCCCCGCGACATGTCCTCGACCATCTATGAATGTCTGGTGGATGACTACCCCATGCGCAGCGCTACCGTCGACACCTGTGTCGAGGGCCTGAAACTGCTGGGCTCGCGCATCGACCTGGTGGGTGCCGAGCTGGAACTTGTAGAGAAAAAGAACCGCGAGCGCGTCCTGGCTGGCGCCATCAAGGACGTGATCGACGATTACGACTACATCATCATCGACTGCAGCCCGTCGCTGGGACTGATCACCGTCAATGCCCTGACGGCGGCCAACAGTGTCATCATCCCCGTGCAGGCCGAGTATTTCGCCCTGGAAGGCATCAGCAAGCTGCTCAACACCATACGCATCATCAAGGCCAAGCTGAACGCCAGCCTGCGTATCGAGGGCTTCCTGCTGACGATGTATGACGCAAGGCTGCGACTGGCCAACGAGATCTTTGAGGAGCTGAAGGGTCACTTTGGCGACATGGTGTTCAACACGGTGATTCCGCGCAACATCCGCATCAGCGAGGCGCCCAGCCATGGCATGCCCGTCACCCAGTATGACCCGACGTGCCGCGGCGCGACGAGCCACATCCAGCTGGCTCAGGAAATCCTCTCCCGCGACAAGAGTAAACAGTAACCGCAACCAATAACCATCAACTGAATTCAGATATGAAACGAAACGCTTTGGGAAAAGGTCTTGACAAACTCATCTCGATGGATAATATCCAGACCGAGGGTTCGTCGGCCATCAACGAGATTCCCATCAACCAGATAAACCCCAACCCTGACCAGCCGCGTCAGAACTTTGACGAGGAGGCCCTTGAGGAACTGGCGGCGAGCATCCGCGAGCTGGGCATCATCCAGCCGCTGACGCTGCGCAGCACTGGCGAGGGCAGTTACCAGATCATCTCGGGTGAACGCCGTTACCGTGCGGCGTTGCTGGCTGGTCTGGAGTCGGTGCCGGCCTATATCCGCACCGCCAACGACAGCGAGGTGACCGAGATGGCGCTCATCGAGAACATCCAGCGCGAGGACCTCAATGCCATCGAGATCGCGCTCACCTTCCGCAAACTCATCGACCAGTATAACCTGACCCAGGAACGGCTGAGTGAGCGCATCGGCAAGAAGCGCGCCACCATCGCCAACTTCCTGCGCCTGCTCAAACTGCCTGCCGAGGTGCAACTGGGCCTGCACGATCACACCCTCGACATGGGCCACGCGCGTGCCCTGCTGTCGCTCGATGACCCCAAGCTGCAGTTGAAGCTGTATAACGAGACCATCAAGAAAGGCCTGTCGGTAAGGCAGGTGGAGCAACGCGCCAAGCAGATGCAGCAGGATGCTGACCGCGAGCGCGTGGAGAAAGAGGGCAGCGGCAAAGCCGTAAATCCCAAGGATTACGAGATTCTGCAGAAACACCTGGCCTCGACCTTCGGCGTGCCGGTCAAGTTCACTTGTGACCGCTCGGGCAAAGGCAAAATCACCTTCCCCTTCGCCACCGAGGCCGAACTGGAGAAAATCATCCGCATCTTTGACCATCTGAAAAACGCGTGAACCGACCTGATGGTGACTGCATCGACGACATACCGCAGGAAATGGCAGCGCAGCGTGGCTGTGTTGCTGCTGTGCCTCTTGTGCTGGAGCCTCAACGCCTCGGCCCAAGAGCCCGTGCCTGCCGTTGCCAGTGATACGGTCACAACCATCACCCAACCGCAACGCTCGTCACACCACAACCGCAAGGCCATCACGATAACCGATACCACAAAGGTGGGCAACACCCATCCTGTCAGGGTGGTCAACGCCTCGGGCGACACCATCACCTTTGCGTCGATCGACTCCATCAGGGGCATCGAGGGCGTGGAAATCCTCATGGACAGCACCGCCTCGCCCACCCTGGGCAAGGTGCGCGTGTTCAACCCCGACCCGCAACGGGCGCTGTGGCTGTCAGCCCTGTGTCCCGGTCTGGGGCAGATTTATAACCGCCGCTACTGGAAATTGCCCATCGTGGTGGGTGCCTTTGTGGGACTGACCTATGGCGCGGCATGGAACAACCGCATGTACAAGGACTACTCCAAGGGTTACCGCGATGTGATGGACGATGACCCCGACACGCGCAGCTATATGGACTTTTTCCCGCCTACGGTCAAGGAGAGCGACCTGGATGTGGCGTGGCTGCAGAAGGTCATGAAGAGCAAGCGGGACTACTACAGGCGCTACCGCGAAATCTGCGTGATATCGATGGTGGGCGTCTATCTCATCAATATCGTGGATGCCTATGTGGACGCCTCGCTGGCCCACTTTGACATCTCACCCGACCTGACGCTCGACGTGTCGCCCACGGCCATCGACAACACGGCCATCGGCGGGCGGTTGCCGTCGCTGGGTGTGCAATGCGCCATCAGCTTTTGAACGAAACTAACAACAAGACAATATGACTAAAAGACGACTACTCACATTACTCCTCACCTCGGTACTGGCAGCGACATCGCTGCTGGCGGCTCCGCGTGAGAAGCACAACATCCTCTCGTTGAAGAACTCGATTACCGACGATGATATCGTGTTCCCCGAGAGCTTTGACACCGATGTGCACAAGATGATGACCAACTGGTACTTGCAGAACTACACCGTGCTCGATGCCGATGTGGAGAACAAGAACCCGGGCGAAGTGGGCGAGGAAACCTACATCCGCCGCCTGGCGGCCATCCCCTCGGTCATCGAGATGCCTTATAACCAGGTCGTGCGTAAGCACATCGAGCGCTACGTCTATCGCAGCCGCACCCTCATCGAGGAGATGCTGGGCATGAGCCTCTACTACATGCCCATCTTTGAGCAGGCCCTGGAGAAGGAAGGGCTGCCCCTGGAGCTCAAGTACCTGCCCATCGTGGAGAGCGCGATGGATCCCAATGCTGTGTCACGCGTGGGGGCGGCAGGACTGTGGCAGTTCATGATCGGTACGGGCAAGGGCCTGGGGCTGGAAATCAACTCGCTCGTGGATGAGCGCCGCGACCCCTACCGCTCCAGCGCCATGGCGGCCAAGTACCTCAAGAACCTGTACCAGATCTATAACGACTGGTCGTTGGCCATCGCCGCCTATAACTGCGGACCGGGCAACGTCAACAAGGCGCTGCACCGCAATGGCGGCACGGGCGACTTTTGGGACATCTATGAGTACCTGCCCCGCGAGACGCGTGGCTATGTGCCTGCCTTCATCGCCGCCAACTATGCGATGACCTACTACAAGCAGCACAACATCAGCCCGTCGCTGGCGCGCAAACCGCTCATCACCGACACGATCACCGTGAACCGCCGCATCCACTTTGCCCAGATTGCCGAGGTGCTGAATATGCCCATCGAGGAAATCCGCACCTTCAATCCGCAATTCCGCGCCGATGTGATCCCTGGCGATAACCATCCTTACACGCTCGTGCTGCCCTCACAGCAGATCTACAGCTTCATCATGAGCCAGGACAGCATCGACAACTACCGCGAAGACCTGTATGAGCACCGCGAAGTGGTAGAGCCGGGTGGCCAGGTGTTGACGGCCGAGGAGTACGTCAACGGACGCAAGGCCTTTGAAGACATGCGCACCATCACCCACAAGGTGGGACGCGGCGAGACCCTGGCCTCGATTGCCTCCAAGTATGACATGACAACCAATGAGCTGATGGCCCTGAACAACATGAGCAGCGAGCGTGTGCGCCGCGGCGACAACCTCAAGGTGAAAGCGCCCATAGCCAACAACGCCAGCGCCGACAATGATGACATCATTCCCGTCACCAGCGACACGTCAAGCGGTGATCTGGCCATGAACACATCGGCCGAGGAGAACGAACAGGAGCAATTTGACGAGGTGAAGGCCATCGAGCGCCAAGCGGCTGCCAAGGCGCCCTACAAGGGTTCCTATACCGCTAAATCCAACGAACAGGTCAACACTTCCAGCGCGAAGACATCTGTCAGGAACGACGAACAGACGACCAGGCAGCGTGCCTCCAAGGCCAACACCGACAACTGGCGCAAGCGCAACGAGCGCTACACCAGCAGCAGGGACAACGGCAAGCACAAGCGTGATGACAAGTCACGCAAGAAGGAGGACACCTCGCACAGCTCCAAGAGCCGTCGCAGCAAGAAATCGTCCAAACCTGAAAAGCCCAGCGAGGTGACCGTACAGAAGGGCGAGTCGCTCACCAAGATTGCCGAGAAAGCAGGCGTTTCGGTCAAGGACATCGAGCGCGCCAACGGCATCGAGAACGGCAACAAGATCAAGGCTGGAGAAAAAATCAAGATTCCCACCAAGGCCGAAGCCAAACAAGCCGCAGCAGCCGAGAAGAAAGGCAGCAAAGCCGACAAGAAAGGCAGCAAATCAAGCGGCAAGTCAAACGACAAGGCCAGCAAGTCGAGCAAGTCAAGTTCGAAGAGCAAATCCAGCTCATCGAGCAAGTCCAGCTCCACTGGCAAGAGCGGCAAGAAGTCTAAAAAGAAATGAGGCTTCTTGGAGTTAGAAGTCTGGAGTTAGAAGTGAGGGGTTAGGTAAGTCCCTAAAGCCTAAAGCCTAAAACCTAAAACCTAAAGCCTAACAAGATCGACTATCACTTCGCGGGCAATCAACAAACCAGCCGCGGCAGGAACAAACGCGTTACTGCCCGGCTGTTTTTTTCCGTCAACATAGACGGGAACATCGGGGTTGAAAAGGGGTTCCTCTTCGCTATAAACGCACTTGAAGTGATGGATACCCTCGCGGTGCAGCAGCTTGCGCAGCATCTTCGCCAGTGGGTCGATGCGCGTCGAGTCAAAATCCGCCACGCGAAACGCCATCGGGTCCATCTTGTAGGCAGCCCCCATCGAGCAGATGTGCGTCACGCCCAACCGTAGGCACCGCCGTGCAATCTCCATTTTGGCCGTGATGGTGTCCAGGCTATCGACCACATAGTCGAAGCAAGAAAGGTCGATTTCATCGGCATTTTCGGGCAAATAGAACATCTTGTGGGTCGTCACCTTGCAGTCAGGATTGATGTCGCGCACACGCTCAGCCGCCACATCCACCTTGGCGCGTCCAATCGTGCTGTGCAGCGCAAAAATCTGGCGATTGATGTTGGTCACACTCACCTCGTCATTATCGATCAAGTCCAGCGCCCCCACCCCACTGCGGGCCAGCGCCTCGACCACATAGCCGCCCACGCCGCCGATGCCGAACACCGCCACACGGCTCCGCGCCAACTTCGCCATCGCCTCGGCGCCCAACATCAACTCCGTCCGCGCAAACGGACTCTCCACTGTTTTATTCTGCTCATTTTCCATATCCGAACACATCTTTTGACCGCAAATATACTACATCCACCCCCTATTGACAGCCTCAATAGACGCAAAAAAACGCATTTTGACAAAAAATGTCCATTTTTTTGCCCCAAATTCAAAAATTTGACTTACCTTTGCACCCGCTTCGACGCCCAGATGGCGGAATCGGTAGACGCGTTGGTCTCAAACACCAATGGGGTAACACCCGTGCCGGTTCGACCCCGGCTCTGGGTACGAGTTTGA
>JAEEGL014250460.1_pt1 | contig 22503 bp, 13 predicted proteins | sample 9134231 | NCBI WGS metagenome assembly JAEEGL01 (sample SAMN16246548, study PRJNA631951) | gut metagenome | biome: gut microbiome; feature: rumen; material: fiber-attached | host: Bos | place: Iran: Karaj | collected 2018-10
CCATCAAGGCCATGTTCTGTGTAAGGGTATTCTTGATATACTCATTGATGGTAGTCTTCACGTCCCAGTTCCACTGGGTGTCCAGATGAGTATTGGAAATCAGGAACAATGTCTCCTTGTCCGCCTGCCCAAAAGCCAGGGTGCAGATAGCAAAGAGAAGAATCAGGATTTTCTTCATATACGATTTTTAGCGGCCCACACCCTCCAAAACCTGTTTCAGCAAGTCTATTGTCTGATCTGTGGGATATAGATTCCAGTAATTATCGGCTTTATAGGTATCCACTACCAGACGACGCAGAGCATCCGGATGTCCCACTAAATATTCCAGATCAGTCTTGGTGAACTGGAAGTGGGGATAAGCATATAAGGGTTTGGCATTTTTACTTCCTCCGGGTAGATAGTTTGAACCGCCATACGACTGTGCCAGATGAATCTCGCTCACCTCATAAGGTGCCACATCTGTAGGATAGGCATCCACTACATTCTCCCACAACATCAACTGTTTGTCCCAGTCGCTTAGTACAAGCAGAGTCCTGCCAGCAGGATATTCGTCTATGACCATATCCATCTTTACGGGCAGTATCAGCGCGAAAAGCGTATCGTTCATCTTCTCTATCCACGCCATCTGCTTTACTTCCGTCTCCATATAATGTCCACAGAAAAGACGGTCTGATTTCAACACCAGTCGTTCCCTGCCAGTATAGGGAGATGTTCTTCGTTTTTCCAGTGTTACCTTGAACGATTTATTACCCAGCATCTTATGCGTAAACATCCTATAACCGGGGGCATAGAACTGCAACGAGTGCTGGGCATCTCTCACATAGAAGGAGAAAAGACCATTCTTGTCTGCCTTAGTATGGTTATACACTCGGTGGTTAGCATCCACCTCTCTGACAGATACGTTAGGAATACGCCCATCGGGGCCCATAATCTGTCCACTTACGTTTTGCCTCTGTGCCAGCATCTGAGTTGCGAGCAACAGGAATAGTGAAATTAGCGACGCTTTCATTGTTTCATGTATTAAGAGTTAAGAATTGAAAATTGTGAATTATTCCTATTATCGGTATATCATACTAATACAAAATTTTCTTTCCGTTTATGATGTACAAACCTTTTGTGGTCTTGCTTACGCGCTGACCCGCAAGGTTACAAATAGAGTGTTCTTTGTTCAATGCTGAATGTTCAACAATCGAAGTTTCATGTTCTTCAGAAAAACCACAAATCTGCCGATAGTCACCACGGTCATATTGCCATTGCAGAATAGGATATCCATTGCCTGCCGCAGGATTCTTATACCAAGGGGTACCCCATGTGCCAGCAATCTGCTGCAACTCGGCATGTGTTTTCTCATCCTCCACAGGATTATCGTTCACGGTCATATCAGCAAGGATATAGACATTGTTCAGTTCATCCCCGTCCAGTGTCGCGCCAAAGGCAAATGCCGTATTATCTCCAGAAATACTGGAGTTCCACGCAATTACATTATTATATATAGAAGGAGGAGTAGAACTGGTCCGGGCTCCTGCTACAATACCACCGGCAATAGGAGAGTTGATGATGCCTGCAGCATAGCAGTTTTCTATAGTCAGGCTGCTTCTGATTCTGCCGACCAATCCGCCACAGTAGTTGGCAGAACCTCCGTTGCCCACCATATTCACAGCACTATAGCAGTTGCGTATGGTAATAGGCGACGAGTGAAGCGTACCACCTATGGCACCCACATATCCCTTGCTGGTAATATCACCCGTGACATAACAGTTCTCCACTATTACGGGATACAGATTTTCCTCAGCATCCTTGAAGGTATTGTGTCCCATGTATCCGCAGATAATACCAGCACCAGAGCCAGAAGCATCAACCTTGGCGTTAACAAAACCCACATTACGTATCTCTCCGCACATGATACCAAAGAAACTGGGATAGCCCCTGCTGCCATCGGGCGTCAGGTTATATATAATATGTCCCTTACCATCCAACGTTATCCAATTTCGATATTTTGTGTTTGCCGTGTTGAGCTGCTGCCAGTTAAAGCCAGCCATATCCACATCAGCATCCATCTCGAAATATACCATCTGCTCTTTTACCAACACATTGTGCATATTGTCTAACTGCTCAGGACGGGAAATGATATAGGGATTATCCTTTGTGCCATCACCCTTCTGGTATGCGTATTTCATGTCATGGGTAACCGTCTGTATGCGTGTCAACAGGTCCTTTATTTGTTGCGTATTGTATGTAACCTTTGATGCCACTTCCTCTGCCTCTGCCAGGACAGTCTGAGCGTCGCTACTGAAATAGTCGCCCTGAATAGCCTTCTGAATATCATCTTTAAGCATGACTATCTGCGAGTCCAACGTATTGTAGTCATCGATGTTGGTATAAATACTATCCAGGGTCTTGCTGATCTTCGCCAAAAGGTTATAGCGCTCCGAAGAAGATTCCGATGCAGCAAACTGCTGCTTGTAATCCTCCATCTTATCATCAAAACTGGCATGGTACTTTTGATTTCTGGCCTTGATAGAGTCCATCATAGCAGAATATGTGTCCAGCATGGCCTGCATGGCCTCTGCATTTCTCTCACGATACGTTACCTTAAGGTTGCCCATATAGAAACGCTCGCCTGCAGAAAGGCTGTCGCGTGTACGTGCACCGATAGTCAACTTGCCGTTTGTCACCAGTCCATATATCTTCTGTGTATATCTATTCCGCATGAAATAGCTGCTTATAGTAGATTCCGTCGTGGGGGGAGTATTGTCATTTGCAGCAGCATTATATGCCGATGTCGTGGCATTGTTCATATACAGATCCACGCCACCCAAGGTAGAGAAGTCCTCCAGCGTAAGTTCATAAACACCATTCTTCAGACCTGTTGCCGTCTGCTGAACATCAAAACTTCCTGCAGTCTTAGCATATCCAAGAGGCAGGAAGGCTGTGCCCTTTCCTGTTCCTGTCAGGCAGTCTTCGCTGGACGTCAGCGTCCATCCCTTCCAACCGCTCTTCATCAGGTCCATGTTTTGGAATTTATAAGTTACGTTGGCACCATCTCCTGTGTAGAAAACTGGTGCAGGCATCTCATCTCTACTGGGATGACCGTCATTCACGGTAGGCCATCCGTCCTTGCTCCACGTAATCTTGTCCAAGAGCATCAGACGACCGTCACAATTGTTGTTCATATCATAAGAATGATACAGAAGCCAATCGTCACCATTATCATCTGTTATAATCTCGGAGTTATGGCCAGGACCTTTCCAACGGTCGTCGCCACTGATGATGGTGGTGTAGTTGTCGCTCGTCATGGCACCGCCGTTCTTGTTGGTATAGGGTCCCATCAGTTTGGTGGAGCGTCCCACAACAGTCTTGTAAGTACTATTCTGTCCCTCACAGCAACTTCCCACCGAACAGAACAGATAGTAGTACTGACCGCGCTTGTATATCATAGCACCCTCGAAGGCTCCGCCTGCCAGTTTGGTTACACCCTTGTGACGTTTCCAACTGCCGTTAGACTGAGGGTTGTTGATGGGCGTGAAATTCTTTACCGCCAGAGCATCGTCTGTCAGTTCCACAATACAGATATCATTGAAACTACCCCAGACGAGGTATTTCTTGTCGAATTCCTCCACATAACAAGGGTCGATACTGTTCTTTACACCAATCTCTGTACTGCGGAACACCTTACCCTTATCCGTAAACTTGGTTGGCGTATCACCCACGGCGACGCCGATTCCTGTGCGCGAACCATTTCCCCATAAGGCAGAAGCATAGAAACACACATATTTGCCGTCCACGTAGTTTACGTCGGCAGCCCATAAACTGTAATAATCTTTGGATCCGTCGGCCTTCGTACTGTCGTTCCAAGTAGGACGTGATATTACATCGGGAACATTTGTCCATTTTATCAGGTCGGAACTCTTCTTAGCCTGGCATCCTGTGGCATAGGCATAGAAAGAGCCATCAGCAGCACGCTGTACAGTGGGATCGGGAAAATCCGAACCATATACAGGGTTCTTATACGTTTTTTGTGCAAAGACAGGGATAACAAGCAAGGCACATATAATGGAGGATATAAAACTTTTCATTAGCTTGGTAATTTGAACACTTTTTACAATATTTCGTGCACAAATTTACGAAAAAAAGTAATGTAGCCTACCCTTGAACCAAAAAAATTGCTAATTATGAGGAAATTTGTTCGTCACTTATTACCCAATCAAACTTCTTTTCCCATCGCCAAATGGTAACGCGAGCCAGATTGGTCATGTTCATAATCTGCTGCTTAGAAAGACCTATCCTAAGCAGATAAAGAACCTGCATTTCCTTATCACCTACACCTTCACATTCCTTCAATATTGTCTCGTGGAATGTTGGGTACAACTCATCAACTGCCTGATAAAGTTGTTTCCATTCGGCCAACGTCATTTCCTTCTTACCCTTTGAGGCTTCCCTGACAGTACGGATGACATCCTCAGCATTTTCCTCAAATTCTGACTGATGCAGAAGCTTAATATAGGCCTTATTCTGTTCCTTCTTCTCTTCCAACTGCTGCTCTGTCTTCTTTAGGGCGTCATAATTCTCCGCCAACTCCTGGTTTACAAGCAGAAGCTTTTTCTTGACGTTGTCCAGCTCATCAGATGACTTTTCCAGAGAAACTTTTGAATCCTCCAGTTCCTTTTCTTTCTGCTTAATCTCCTCTCTCAACTGTTTCCCGTCATCAGAGACGCGTTGTAAGGCAGAAGAAAGGGCAGCCACCTCCTTCTGGTGTTTTTGCTTTCTCTTGAAATTAAGGATGTATGCGATACAAATCAACAGTGATGCCCCAAGGAATATAATGATGGAAAAATTCTTGTATTGTTCTTTTTCTTCCTTCAGTTCCTGTTCCTTCTTCTGATCCCAGTGATACTGATAAATATTGTTGACCGTAGCAGCCTGCTCCTGACGCCTTCCAAAGTCCATGGAGTCACTTAGTTGCATAAATGCCTCGGCATATCGTCTGGCATTCTCTGCATCACCTACCTGGCTATACATCTTAAATATGAGTCTTCCTGCATCATATTTATAATATACGTCATCTCCCTCGTCCAGAAGTCGCTTACAATAGATAGCTGCAGAATCCGTCTTACCCAAAGTCTCATAGTATTGTGCAAAAGCGACGCATGAATAAGAGGGACGGCCTTCCAGAGGGTTCTCCGTTATAAGTTTAAAACAGTCTTTTGCTTTCGATAATAATCTCAGTTCAGAATAGTTGTTCAACAACAGGACAAGAATATCCTGTTTCTCTGATTCATTCGAAGAATCCTTAACATATACATAGGCTGAATCAAGGGCAGCCTCAGCTTCTTCTGGCTTATTCAGGGCTAAATATGACACCCCGATATGCATATACGGAATTATCACATCTGTCCCTATTTTATTACTTATCTCAAGTTCCTTTTGGGCAGACTTGATGGATTCGTTATAGTTTTGAACTCGATATTGCAAATAATGAATATTGGAGTACGTATTGGCCAATAGAATAGAATCACATTCGCCTCCGTTATCATTTGCATATTCTATTGATTTATAGAAATGTTCCAAAGCACGGGGCGTATCCTGTAAATCTCGGTATGTGCTGCCGGCATAATAGTGCACCTCTTGTTTCTCAACTAAAGACCCATTTTTCTCAAAATAACTCACCAACTTCTTTATCTTAGTATCAGAGGTGGGTTCAATATATGCCTTATCCTTAAGTCTGACACGTAGCAATTCACTTTTGCGCTTAGTATAGTCGCTCGAACCCTTAATTTGAGCATCAAGGGAATCAAGCTTCATCAGTGCCTCTGTAGGATCAGAATCACCTAACGTCTTGATTTGCTCCAACTTCTTTAAGGTTTCATCGTTCGAACATGAAACCCCAAAAAGGAAGATAAACAAAAAAAAGCACCAAACTGTATGTCTTTTCATAAACTAAACGCCAAAAATCAGGCACAAATTTATAAAAAAAACAGGAATAAAATGCTTTTTTTGCGGTAAAAATGTTTCATTCTGTTTCTCAAGCTCTTTTTTTTGCAAAAAAAATGAAACCACCTGAAACATTTGTGACAAACTGATTTTCAACGAATTACATACAGATTTCTGAGAATGTAACAAATTTTAACATTCCAGAGAAACACAATGAAACATAAAATATTTTTGTGTTAGATTGATACCGCGTAATTTTGTCCCAGCAAAAACCTCTAAAACATCAAAATTATGAAAACTATTTTAAAGTTATCAATGATTCTGCTTGCGATGATGATGCAGGCAACAACAGTATTTGCAGACGGAAAAGGTGGAACGCCCGTGCGTGCGTACACTCGTACACCTAAGGTAGGAAATACAGCTGGTCCTAAGAGAGCCCCAGCAAAGCCCACTCTTTTATATATAGATATTTACCTGAACGAGGATGCTCGCTGTCTTGAGTTGTTCGATACAGAGGGTAGCAACATTACATATTATATATATAATGAGGACGATGATGAAGTAGCTTTTGGCGAAATCTCCTTCGAGAATCAGGAAGAAGCAACCATTTCACTCGCCTCATTGGAAGCAGGCCTCTATTATCTTGAGATCATCGTTGATGGGACAAGTTACGAAGGTGAATTTGGATTAGAAGATTAATTAACTTTTACCAGAAAATATAATCGAAGAAATAAGGCATGGTTATGTGTCCTTGTTTGATGCACAATTTATTTTAACCTCACCCCTGTTAGTTATTCAATTTCGGGAAGTCTCTCTGTGACAAAAGTCCAGAAGACTTCCCAAGGTGAGGGTCGCGCTTTTTTGAACATATTATGAAACATTTACTTATATATTTTATCGCATTTTTCCTGTTCCCACAGGTTAGTTCTGCTGTCATACTTGTGACAAAACCCACAAGATCATTTACATTGACACAAACGTATATAACTCCCTCTAGAGTGAATACTGGTAAACAATTTATGGCAGCAAACATATGGCTCGCCTCTCACAGCTGGAAACAAAATGGAGAATGGAGTGTTGCGAAAACTGCGCGTCAACATAAACAGAATATTCATCGCAGACTTAACAGAGTGCTCTGTGAGCAAAGAATTTCACATCCTGAGAATCTACAGTCTACCAGAATGTGTTGGAGTTCACAGAGAAGATTTTGTCAAGTGTTGCGCTAACATAAAACAGGAAAGGCTTTTTTCATTGAGATAAAGAAGTTTAAGGTAAAGTGTTGTAATGCCTGCTACGTCTCAGTTCTTGAGATTGTAGCAGGTTTTTTTATATAAGTAAAAAATTCTGGGAAAAAGTGTAGTTTTTGGGAACTTCTTGCGACATACGTGTAGAAAGAAGTTAAACAATTAAGACTACACACAATGAAAAAGATTATGATTTGCATAGCTGTGATGTTAACCTCAGGTCTCACAGCTATAGTTGCCAAGAATGAGAACAACGTGAAACAATATACGCTCTCGAACGGCGTAAACGTCCTCTTCAATCAGACAGGGAACTGTGAAGACGGTGTTACCATGTATGCCCTCAGTAAAGGCGGCACATCACTTTATACCGATATACTCCCTGCTAACCTGAAAGTCCTGAACGAATGTCTGGCAGTAAGCGGATTGGCGGGATACAGTCAGCAAGAACTGCAGAAAGCCATGGATGAAAGCAATGTCAGCGTTACGCCCTATGTAGGTGAATATGAGGAGCATATTACTTCCCATGCCTCAACGAACAATCTGGAAAAAATGTTTCAGATGAACAATCTCTACTTTACCCGATTACGTACAGACACAGACGCTTTCAAAACTTGGCGCGATAGCATGCATACGAAAATCGACTGCATGGACAAGGACACACCAACAGGTCTGACGCATGCCGACCTGGATGTTATCAATTACGATCTGGTTATGCAGCTTGTAGCACAGCGTTTCAGCGATGTGGGGGATTTTACGTTCGTCATCTCGGGAAATGTTCCAGAATCCGAACTGTTGCCTTTGCTGAACAAATATATTGCATCGTTGCACACAAACGGTAAGTATGAAGTGCCTAACATTGCGGGCAACAAAACGCGCTGCCTCACTAAGCGTTAACGATTCGCCTACATTTCGTATTTCATAAGGCGCTCGTACTCCACCTCTTTGTCCAAAACCTCAAGGAATTCGTTCAGGACGCTTTCGTCAATGTCGCCCAGTTCGAATTCCTTGACTGCATCTTTACGTATCTCCGCAATCCAGGCGCGACGGGCCGTGATATAGTCCTCCATCACACGCTCAGCAATCTCTGGCGTAATCTCACCTTCTATTCCATAGTATTCACGGATAAGGCGATAGCTCCACGCCCAACGATATTCAGAGTAGTTCTTGTTGGCGGTTATGAATTCTTCACGGATGGCACTGATAGTGTCCAACTCTCCATTCTTGATGGCTTCCACTATACGCTGTTCTTCTGTAACAGGGATAAGCAGACCGCTCAGGTCGCTCCACTTACCTGTTCCTACACTGGAGCGAGGCACCTCCAGAATATGACGCTTCATCACAGCACCCATATAGATGCGCAAGGCAATGTCATAATACTTGATACCTTTCTTCAGAGAAGAGTTCTTGATGACGTAATCGTGGAAATTATAGGTAGCTACATCGCCAGATATCTCACGCAGTCCTTCCAGTGTACGCTTGGCAACCATAATACCGCCTACGGAGAAAGGAGACAGCCAGTCGAAATTGACAATAGAATTGCGCGCTTCATCAGGACGTTTGTCGCGTTTGGGCCACTTGCGGATATCACGATACAATCCTACCGTTGTCAGATTGCGCCCTGGCACCAGATACATTTCGTCGCCATAGGCAATCAGGTATGAGAAAGGCAGCTTGCGTGTATCTGGGTGATGCATCAACTTACCAAAACATACGCTAAAGGTGCCAATATGAGCAGGCATAAGTATATAGCTTCCACTGGCCGTCTTGGTACCTCGGTCCAGAACGCCCCAATGCATGGGACCCATTTTGTAGGCATGGTTAGAGAAGTTGGTAGCAGAGCCTGCATTATAGAAACTGAACATTCCGCCGATAAGGAGAGAACTCTTGTGGTGACTGGCAGAGAAAGGACCGCAGAAAGCAGCACAAGCCTCACCATTACTCATGTAGCAGTTGGCAAAGAACAGACTGCTCTCGGCTGTAAAGCCGTCAGTAATCACACAAGCCTCGCCAACGAAACAATTCTCTAATTTGGCATTGTTCAATACCGATGAGCCATTATATACGACAGAATTCTCGCAAATCACACCTACCCCAATCTTTACACCTGCTCCCGGCATACTTTTCAGGGTACAATCCTGTAGCCGTAAAGCTCCGTCTATCTGACATCCGTCACTGATATAGCAATTGATGATACCCGTGGTATGTGTGATACGCACATCGTTTCCGATAGTGGTAACAGGCTGTTTGGTAAGTTCTATCTTCTTTTGTATGATAGAGCGGATAGTCTCTGTGAATTTCTTGTCATGCTCGTATTTCACCATCAGACTGGCCAGTTGTGAATTCAGTCCGTCGAAGATCATCACATTGCCGTCTCCCACTTCATTAAGGACTGAAATAATCTTCCCCTGCCCGAATGTGGCATCTGTTGTTGTATTAATAATGCCAACATGTTCTATGAGACAGTCATTGCCGATAACTACATTGCGTAATGTAGCATTACGGATACCAGAGTGCTTGGTGAAGCCAGGAGCCACCTCTACATCTTTCTGGAAACTCCCCAGCGTAACGCTGCCATAAAACTCTACATTATTTATATACTGAGGGTTAAATTCTTCACCGACCTGGATATTTGTCCAGTCCTCTGCTGTACATCCTTGACTGATAAGGTTTGAAATCTCTTGTTTAGTTAGCTTTCTCATATATGGTTAATTATTATAATTGACGAGTTATTAGTAGCTCTCATTTTTCACTTATAAACTCCCTCGCTCGCTCTATCATAGAATCTATGCCTTGTGCTGCTTTCTCTGCGTCTAATGCGCAGGGGATGTCCGGTGCTATGCCGAACTCTATTTGTTCTTTTCTGGCATCATAGCTGGGACTGGCACTGAACCGAACGCTCCACCCTATAGGTATCTCACTGGAGAACGGAAGGCCAGAGCCCCCACCCGTATAGTCACCCATAATAGTCACTTGAGGCATCTCCTTCATGTCACGAACGAAGGTATTGGCCGCACTGTAACAGGAACGGTTGGTAAGTACCACACAAGGTTTCTGCCATCGGACACCTTTGCTGGGTGTGATGTATTCGGCCTCCAATGGCGAGAAATCATTATGACCAGTTCCCGTCTTGTGAGAACGATAGCCCACCAGCACTTTATCATTGGTAAAATGACCGGCAAACTTCTCTACATAATCAAGGTTACCGCCTCCGTTTCCTCTGATATCCAGAATCATGCCGTTACACATTCGCAGGGAATGAAACATGTCATCCAGATTGCCCTCCCCTATTGCACTTTGGAAACTTTCATATACCACGTAGGCTATATTGTCAGGCAAGATGCGGTATTTGAGTCCGGAAGATAGATTGTAGTCGGTCTGTAAATAAGCGTCGCGCAACTCCTCGTCCAGATTCAGGGGATAATCCTCCTTCCAAGACCAGTTGCGTCCCAAATCTACACTACTGGAGATATTCACGTGTCCATCCTTCAGTTCTCCCAACATCTGACAAAGCACCTCAAAGAGTTGTGTGCGTGTCATCTTAGGATTCAGGCGTGCACTGTACTTGGCATGAATATCAGCCCAAGAGATACCCAGTTCCTTCTCTTTGTAATCCAGAAAACAGTATTGCTGATCAATGATAGTCCACAGGGCATCCAGATTAGCCTGAGGCGAATCATCATACTCCGTCTCTCCTTTTTGGCATGAGCAAAGGCCCAGCACAAAGACCATAAGCAGCAACAATCTACCTTTCATCACGCTTCAAAATCTTTAGGTATCTGACGTAACCAATCATGAAAGAATGGTTGATATCATGCATGCGGATGCCATTGACATGGCTCTGACGAATATCTCCCATATAGCCTAGGCGAAGGGAAGCACGGTTGAACTCCAGGTCGAGCGTCAACAGCTGCCTGAAGCATAGCGCATTACCCGGGTGCGAGAAACATACATTATGGTCTCTGCTTCCCTGTGAGATATCATAATAACTCTGACCGAACTGAGGGCTGAACATACCTCCCATCAGCGGCATATCTGCCTGATAGCTAATCAGCATCGGCAACTTGTTTATCTTGAACTTATAGCTTCCACCTGCTGATGCCGAGAGGTCTATGCTGAAACGTCCCTGTGCAGGATTGTTGGAGTTACGGGCAATATAGAGAAATCCTAAATCAGCACCCACTAGACCGCCAGCTTTTAAGGAAAGCCTGTCAGATAGTTGCCAGTGATAATGCCAACCTGCATCGTAGGCCAACCTTCCACCCCATGCAGTAGCAGTACGGGCAGGATTCTGCGTATGTGAATAAGCACCTTGCAGCATGCTCTGAAACGAAACGCTTCCATCTGCCCAGTGTGTCCTTCTTTCGCGTCCCGTGAGGAAACTAAGCTGATAGCCCGTATATTCCATGGGAGAGAGATAGGTGTCTAACTGATTGCTGAACCCTGCGCCAAAAAGAGTGAATACCTGCAAGGGTCTCGAGACTGAAGCAGACATATCCTTCTTCTCCTTACCGTTAACCAAAGAGGTATAATCCTGTGCCACAGCCACCGTAGCAAAGAGGCACAGATTCAGGGAAAGGAGAATCCTTTTAATCATCAAACAAATGCAACTGTCCGTTCATCTCATCTGCCACATCCTGCTGGCTTTTTCCTGCGAAGTCATCTGCGTTTTCAGCTTCTTCCACATCCTCCTCTTCCACAGGTTCAGTTTCCACGGGCTCTGGTTCCGGTTCAGGGAATCTTGTAGGTTCCAGTTCCTCCACTTTGGCCACATTATTGGTAGTCACGCGCTTTCCTCGAGCCTTGAAACTCTTGACAGAGATAAACGCCTCAGCATCCACCTCTATAGGCTCACGGAAACTGTCGTTGCCACCCATGGTAACCAACAGACGGGGGAATGCCACATCCGTAAGGATAAGCATCTGGTTGTCAGGATTCTCACCCAAGAAGTTCTGCCTACGTGTGGTAGCTTCCATAGCAAAGCGCTTCACGTACAGGAAGCCGCTCTGATCTTGGTCGAACAAGGCAACGGTCCACACCTTGTTGGCTTTATATTTCTCTATGCGTAGGATATTATCCTCGAAGTGATTGTTCAGGTCAAAGTTGGTCAGATAGAACTCACCACTCTTCAGTATTACCAAAATCTGGTCGTTGCTGTTGAACTCACCCAGGAAGTTTCCTTGCTCGTCGTAGTTCAGACGCTTCACATCGGGGTCGTACCAAACTTTGCGGCCACCCAATGTACTTACGCCCTGGCTCTTTAGTGTGATTCGGCTCACATCCAGCTTGGTCAGCATGTTACCCATACTCTGGCGACCCTTGATGGCCAGTTCGGAGAAATCCTTATCGAAGAACACACGCTTCAGTTTGGGGTTGGGCTTTAGGATTACCTTTATCACCTCAGCCTCACCATTGGGATTAGCTGTGAAGTAAAGCACACGGCTGCCAGCTTTTCCTTGGGTTAGGTCATACTCACGGTCGCGTGTTACACTGGTCACATTAAAGCGCTTGATGTAGCAGATACCATTCTTGCCGTCGCGATACACCACATTGTAGATAGTACGTGAGTCGCTCTTGCGGAAGATGGCCAGATGGATGATTTCCGCTTTCTTCTTCTCCGCCTTGCTACGCTCTGTCTCACCCACAAAGAGTTTCTCTGCTATGCGTACCACCTTGTAGGTTCCGTCCTTGTAGAAGACTATTACGTCATCAATATCCGAGCAGTTGCATACAAACTCATCCTTCTTCAGGGATGTACCTATGAAGCCCTCCTCACGGTTGATGTAAAGTTTCTCATTGGCCTCTACCACCTTGGCAGCGCTGATATTATCAAAGTTACGGATTTCCGTCAGACGCGGATGATCCTTACCATATTTCTCCTGTATGAATCGGAACCAGTCGCAGGTTACCTCTACCATATTGGCCAGTTCCTTGTCTATCTGCTTCACCTCGTCCTTGATGCGGGCTATGTTCTCCTCTGCCTTTTCCTTGTTGAACTTCAGGATACGGGCCATCTTGATGTCCATCAGGCGGAGGATATCGTCCTTCGTCACCTCGCGTACCATCTTGGGATACCAAGGGGTCAGACGCTCGTCGATCCACTCGCAAGCAGCATCCATGGTCTTGGCATTCTCGAACTGCTTATCCTTGTAGATGCGCTCCTCAATGAAGATTTGCTCCAAGGATGCGAAATGCAGAGCCTCCATCAACTCACCTCTGCGGATAAGTCTCTCCTGCTTGAGCAGATTCAGTGTAGTGTCAACATTACGGCGCAGCACATCGCTGACAGAGAGGAAGCAAGGCTTCTTCTCGTCGATGACGCAGCAGTTGGGAGATATGCTTATCTCGCAATCCGTACAAGCATAAAGGGCATCTATGGTCTTGTCGCTGCTGGCTCCGGGAGTCAGGTGGATAAGAATTTCAGCCTTGTCAGCCGTCAGATCCTCTACGTTGCGAATCTTTATCTTACCCTTCTCGTTTGCCTTCAGAATACTTTCTATGAAGGTGCTGGGCTTACTGGCCGTTCCTGTCGTCTTTCCGTAAGGAATCTCTGTGATGGCCAGCGTCTTGTTGTCGCGTTTCTCTATCTTGGCACGAACACGTACCACGCCACCGCGCTGTCCGTCGTTGTAACGTGAAACATCTATGCTACCTCCTGTGGGGAAATCGGGATAGATATGAAACTCCTCACCATGCAGATACTGAATGGCTGCATCACAGATCTCGTTCAGGTTGTGAGGAAGAATCTTACAGTTCAGACCTACGGCAATACCTTCTGCTCCCTGTGCCAACAGCAGGGGGAACTTCACGGGCAGGGCTATAGGCTCCTTGTTGCGTCCGTCGTAGGAAAGTTTCCATTCGGTAGTCTTGGGATTGAAGACCACGTCCAGGGCAAACTTGCTGAGGCGAGCTTCTATATAACGACCTGCAGCGGCATCATCGCCGGTGATGATATTACCCCAGTTTCCCTGGCAGTCTATCAGCAGGTCCTTCTGTCCCAACTGTACCAAGGCATCCTTGATACTGGCATCTCCGTGTGGGTGGAACTGCATGGTGTGACCCACGATGTTGGCCACCTTGTTGTAACGCCCGTCATCCATGCGCTTCATGGAGTGCATGATGCGTCGCTGTACGGGTTTAAATCCGTCACCGATATGGGGGACTGCTCGTTCCAAGATTACATAAGAAGCATAATCCAGAAACCAGCTCTGGTACATTTTGTTAAGGTGATGGGTAATCCCATCCATCATAGAAACGTCGTCTGTCATTAGAATTTATGCATTATTGTCTGCAAAAATACAAAAAAGTCGGATAACGTCCAAACCTAACGCCTTTTCTTCTTTAATTTCCTTCTTATTCGCTCTTCTTACGGGGGAAGAGGTATTTGTTTAACCAAGGAAAAATAACACAAAGGAGCTTTTATCTGGGAAGCCCCTTTTTCTCACGAAAAACGCCGTATCACATGCAGTAATACGGCGTCTCTATTTTCATGCTTATAAGCATCACCACTCTTCTTCCCAAACGTTCTTACATTTGTTTGTCAGAATTTCATTATCATCAGTGATAATTTCTGCACCACTTCTATCTATACTAAACGACTCTGCAAGCATCTGTGTCATACGAAGCTCCACAACAATCGTCTCTGGAATTATATATTTTTTCATATCTATCGGTCTCTCCCATAACCCCTTTCACGTGGGCGATGAGAATGAAAGTACAAACGTTAAAATATCCCAAAAAAGAAGGGCCTTCTCATTTTATTATAACCATTATTATTATCTTTACAATAAAAATGAGAAAGGTTACAAATTCACGTGTAGAACTATCGGCCTTTAACTTCCAAGGCCGAAAAGCCGATAACTCCCTCTAACTTCTTTAACTCCTGAAACAATTATATATTATAAAATAAAATATGGTAAAGCACATTATTCTCTGGACACTGAATCCAGAACTCACTGAAGAAGAGAAGACACAGATTAAGAAAGGTATAAAGGAAGGGCTGGAAGGGCTGAAAGGAAAAGTCCCCGGTTTGGTAGATGTAGTGGTAAACATCAGCGGAAGACTGGCATCCAGCAATTGCGATGTGATGCTGGACTCTACGCTAGAGAGCCCAGAGGCTCTGAAAGCATACGCTACACATCCCGCTCACGTAGCAGTGGCAGATACCAAGGTACGCCCCTATACAGTTCAGCGTACCTGTCTGGATTTTGAAGTCTAAACAGTTTCCTTGACTTCTGTTCCGCAATGGGGGCAGAAGTGAGCATGATGGGGCAAGGGACCTCCGCACTCCTTACACTTCTGGTGAGGGTGCGCTATTTTGCCATGGTCATGCACGAACTGTGCACTGACGATACCCGTGGGAACTGCCAATATCGTATAACCCATGAGCATGATAACGCCACTGAGCATACGCCCAATGGTGGTAACGGGGGCAATATCGCCATAGCCCACAGTGGTCATGGTAACTACTGCCCAGTAGATACTGGTGGGGATGTCCGTAAAGGGCGTCCCCTTCACGTTTCCCTCTACCATGTACATCAGGGTACCCATAGATATTACCATGATGACCATAAAGAGGAAGAACACCATAATCTTACGACTACTCAGGATGAGGGAACGTAAAAGAAGGTCGCCCTCCTCGAGGAAGCTGAACAGCTTGAACACGCGGAAAACCCTTATGAGACGGAAGGTACGCACCACCATAAGATAGCGAACCGGACCAAATATCCATCCCAGATAAAGTGGCAAGGTGCTAAGCAAATCCACTATTCCGAAGAAACTTAGAGCATACTTGCGCGGCTGTGGAGAACAATACAGGCGCAACAGATACTCCAGGGTAAAGAAGAAGGTAAACACATACTCCAGAACCGTGAATATCTGCTTAGCCATTGGAGGAATGCCTCGCATACTCTCCAGTATTACCACTAAAATGCTAAGTACGATACACCATAGGAGGGCTACATCAAAAGCCTTACCTACAGGTGTATCGCTTTGGAAAATAGTGATATATAGCTTGCTCCGCAGCGCATCATTATGCATGAAACGCTGCCAAGCATCACGTATACTAGTAACAGGGTTCTTCATTCTTCAAGTCTCCACGAATAAGTTCCCCTCCCTCACGGGCGACTGGGGGCTTTAGAGAAGCCACTGAATGTGGCTGCGCCCCCACAAAGGGGAGCGAATCCCCATTCGCGACGGAGGGAAAAGGGGTTAGGGGTGAGGCTGTTCTCTTTACTTAAATAATGAATTCTCAATAATCTTGCCCATCTGCCAAACGCAACGAACCTTCAGTTTCTCGTCCAGTACGACTATGTCGGCATCCTTGCCACGAGAGAGCGTACCCTTACGACCCTGAATGCCCATGATGTGAGCGGGCGTATCCGTTATCATCTTTACAGCATCCTCAAGGGGTACCTCGGCCTGCTGCACCATGGTGCGGATAAGACGATCTGAAGTGGCACAAGAACCTGCCAAAGCGCCAGAACCAGTGAGTTTACATACGCCGTCCTCGACATATACGCGAGAGTCATAAGCCTTAGCGCCCTTACTTGCAGCAGCAGGAGCCAGAGCATCGGTGATAAGAGCCATACGCTCTACACCCTTCATCTTATATGCCATACGCAGAATGGTGGGAGGCACGTGAATACCATCAGCCACACACTCGATGGTCATATCATCGATAAGATAAACACTCTCTACGGTACCCTCGTATTTGTATCCCTGCTTGTTGTGGAAACCTGGCATAGCATTATAGAAGTGGGTAACATGAGTGAAACCTACCTCAAAGGCTCCGCGAACATCGCTGTACTCAGCATTGGTATGAGCAATACTGGGCAGGATGCCTTTCTCTGCACAATACTTACCAAACTGAAGAGCACCGGGCAACTCGGGAGCAGCATCCCATCTGGCCAGACATGGAGAATGCTCTACGATGGGGATATACTCATTGGGGTCTGGATTCTTGAGCCAGCCTTCGAGCTGAGCACCTGCCTTATTGGGGTTGAGGTAATGTCCCTCGAGGTGTAAACCCATAATAGGGCTGTCTTTCTCCTTCATAAGCTTGTCACAAGTGGCCACAGCCTTTTCAATCATAGGAACCGTACTACTGCTGAGCGTAGGGAAGATACTGGTGGTTCCGTATTTGGCATGAGCCTTGACAGCTGTGCGGAAGGCTTCCTCTGTTCCTTCCTGGAAGTCGGCACCGCCTCCACCATGCACATGCATCTCTATGAATCCGGGTACAACATACATGCCCTTGGCATCTATCAGTTCAGCACCAATGACAGCCAGGTCACAGTTTGTGACTTCAAGTATTTTTCCGTCGCGCAGAATGACACTACCATTCCTCAACCACCCCTGTGGGGTAAGAATGCGACCGTTAATGATTTGTGTTAACATAAGCGTGCTATTTTTCTATCTTCAATGTTCAATGTTCAATGTTCAATAATCAATGTTCAATGGTATTACACCATGCTGTAAACCACGTCCATAATCTTCTTTCCTATCTCATCGGCAGCCTCCATCGTGCTGGCCTCAGAATAGACACGGATAATGGGCTCAGTATTTGACTTGCGCAGATGCACCCACTTGTCGGGGAAGTCTATCTTCACACCATCGATATCGTTTACCTCCTCGTTCTTGTAGAGTTCCTTTACCTTGGCAAGGATAGCATCTACATCTGTATCAGGCGTAAGGTCGATACGGTTCTTGGCAATGAAGTAAGGAGGATAAGTGGCGCGGAGTTCGCTGGTCTTCATACCCTTCTTAGCCAGATAGGTAAGAATAAGAGCGATACCTACCAAGGCATCACGACCATAATGAGCGGCTGGATAGATAACGCCACCGTTACCTTCACCACCGATGACAGCACCAGTCTCCTTCATCTTGGTAACGACATTCACCTCACCAACGGCAGCTGCATTGTACTCGCAACCGTACTTGCGGGTTACGTCACGCAGAGCACGTGTACTGCTGAGGTTGCTGACAGTATTGCCGGGAGTATGCTGCAAGATGTAATCAGCTACAGTAACGAGGGTATATTCCTCGCCATACATAGTACCATCCTCACAGAAAAGTGCCAGACGATCTACGTCGGGGTCGACAACGAAGCCTATGTCGTGACCACCCTTCTGCATAAGAGCCTTGATGTCGGCAAGGTTCTTCTCGAGAGGTTCGGGGTTATGCTGGAAGTCACCTGTAGGTTCTGTAAACAGACCTGTTACAGTCTGGACGCCTAACTGCTGGAACAACTTGGGAAGAATGACACCGCCTACGCTGTTTACGCTGTCGAAAGCAACACGGAAGTTTGCCTTCTTGATGGCATCTACGTCCACGAGGTCGAGACCCAGTACCATATCTATGTGCTTCTGGTCGTAGCTGTCGTCCTCACGATAGCTGCCCAGATGATCTACATCGGCATATTCGAAATCCTCAGCCTCGGCTATACGAAGTACCTCGTTACCCTCAGCCTTGTTCAGGAACTCACCCTTCTCGTTCAGCAACTTCAGGGCATTCCACATACGGGGATTATGGCTGGCTGTGATGATGATACCGCCACAAGCGCCTTCCATAGCAACAGCAATCTCTGTTGTAGGTGTAGTAGCCAAGCCGATATTCACAACATCAAAGCCCATACCCATCAGAGTTCCGCAAACAACGTTCTTGACCATGGGGCCAGAGATGCGGGCATCGCGGCCTACAACTATCTTGTTGCTCTGTACCTTAGTGGTACGACGGATAAGTGTGGCATAAGCCGATGTAAACTTAACGATATCCAAAGGGTTCAGCGTATCGCCTGCCTTGCCTCCGATAGTTCCTCGGATTCCGGAAATGGATTTAATCAGTGTCATAACTTTATGATGGTTTTTGGGTTTATATATTTGTTTTATTTAACTAAGACTTTCTTGCCTTTGACGACGTACACGCCCCTCCTTAGTTCATTGAACATTGAACATTGAACATTGCCACTTCGTTTTCGCTGACCGCTCGCGCCCCCCTCGGCATTGAACATCTTTCTTCCACTGAGGTCATACACCTCAGCATCAGCAGGTAAGGAATGAACTGAGAGGATAGCTACCTCTGGGTCTTCAATCACATGTACGTTAATCTTCCCAGATATTCGGCTACCGTCTGTAGAGGTTGCCGTGATAACAGCATCTCCCATATTGCCAGATACCACATTGCCTTGCTGGTCAACAGAAGCAACGCTGGCATCTGAAGTACTCCAGGTAAGTTGTTTGTTGGTAGCCAGAACGGGTGAGACGATGGGAGTAAGTGTCAACTGATCACCCTGAATGATATCAACATCAGACTCAGGGAAGGTAACACCGTTGACATACGTCTTGGCAAAAGATATCGTATAAGAGGCATCTGTAGTCTGTCCGCGCGCGCCATTTGCCGCAGCCACACGAACATTGCTCAGCGTAAAGCTTGAAGCATCCGAGAAGCTTGAATCGGCCTCCATCACGAAGGAGAATGCCACACCCGTCTTACTGGTTAGAGATTCTTGTGACGGTGAATAAGCGAGAACCCTTATTCCATCCTCTATCTTGCTGGCTCTGATGATATGTGATTCTGATTTGATGGCTCCTAACAACACCTGATCCTGAGCAGCAGAAAGTTTAGGGCCAGGCTTAATGTCCGTCTGCCAGGCAGAAGCCGTCTGGGCTGCTGCAGAAAGGGTGACACTCACCTTACGCGTACCACCTGCCTTGATGGTAGTATTGGAAGCATAAAGACGTGCCGTGAAGACTTCGTCGTGCTGTGGCACCTTATCGATATAATTACGCAATGCTATGATATCATGTACGTCAATAACAGCATCCTTATTCATGTCTGCCTGTCTTATGGGGAAGTTCTCATCCACAGGATTCAGGATATAATCTGCCAGCGCTTCTATATCTGCATCATCTACCTTTTGGTCATTGTTGACATCTCCCATCAGGATGAAGACATTGGAATAGGTTCCGTCATCATTCTTAATGACAGTTCCGTGAGTATCATCGAAAACAGGATGTTCATCCGTTCCTATTGTCTGATACCAGGTGATATTCTCATTAGCTCCCTTGTTCAAGTTAAAGCACAATTCTCCGCTAACTACAGACTCCGCAGAAATCTTGGTAACCTGATCTCCAAAGGTGCTGTAGCAGTTTACCATAGAGCCGCTACCACGGAACATATCGTGCCCCCAATCGTATCCGTTGACGGTTCCTATATTCCAACAGTTTTGGATAACGCCATCGGAACCTACCCATCCACAGATAGAAGCACTCTCATTGGCACCAGTAATGGTTCCTGTGTTGTAACAGTCAGAAATGAAGAATTCGCATGAAGAATCCATGTTACAACCAATGATACCTGCAACATTCTGGCCTGTTCCTGATATATTAGCCTCATTGCCCACACAAGAGACGGTAACTAGGCCAGAACCAGAGCTAACACCTATAACACCTACGAATGCTCCGCCTGATACAGAACTGCTGCCATCCAGAACGAGATTCTTTATGGTAGCGCCTCCAGTAACGGTGCCAAACACTCCTACCCTATCACCACCAGTGACATTGAGGTTCTTGATGCGGAACCCTCTTCCGTCAAAGATGCCTTTGAACGGTTTGCCCTCTGTACCTATAGGCTTGTAGGAAGAAGACTGTCCTGCCATATCGATATCTGCTGTAAGGTAGCCATTAGAGCCGTTGGCTCCCTGACTGACAGCATAGGCGAAGGCCATAAACTCATCGGCATTGGAGATGAAGTATGTACTATCCTTATATGCGGGGTCTGGTTTGTAATTGAGATACTTGTCTATCCAAGAAATACGGGCAGGAATATAGCTGCGCAGAACATCAACCTCCGCATCGAAAGAGCCAAGCGCAGAAATGTTTTGATGAACCCTGCTATTAAGAATCGGCCAGCGAATGAAGTTGAGCTGTGCAGAAGCTTCCATCGCCTGAGCCATACTGTCAACGTAGGCTACAAGCGTCATCGCGTCGAGTATTCCCTCTTTACGGCTTTCTTTCCACAGCTGCCTGAGCTGCTTGTCGGTATTACTGTCGCTCAGCAGACGCGATACAAATGACTTCATGTTACCTGCCGCACTTCCTCCTCTGTATGCCCAATCGCTGCGACCGTTGACTGGATAGATTCGTTGGTCGTTGTCAAAGGCAAGGTCAAAGTCCCAACATGGAGCTACATGGAACAGATTTTCCTCGCGGTTCTTGTACATATACGTGCTCCAATAGGTATCCATATTGCCAGAGAACTCGCCAATGATAAAGTGCTTTAGGAAGGATTCTGCATCAAGGTATTTGCGATAACCGTCTACAGGATCCGTATAGTTGCCGGAATAGACGGCAGACTCCATCAGGTTGAAATAGTTTTGGATGTAGTTGTGCTGCTGAGTGGTAATCTCATCGTCTGACGGATGCTTGATAGTCACAGGATTGCCGCGATTGCTGTTGAACCAACTCGTCTCCTCTTTGGCATAGGCATCAATCTCAATAAGATAACCGCCTGTCAGTTCTGGCACCTCATTATCATCGGGAGTCATCTCGACGATGGGAACACGGTTCTTATCTACGCCTACCTGATCGCAAAGCTGATAACAACCCTTGTACTCTCCGTTCATAATGACATCCACGGGCTGGCAGTAAGGCGTATAGAGGGTATTCAGTCGCTTGCTTACCTCGAAGGCCAAACAGTTACGCATGAGCGTCTTGTCGCCATAGTTGTTGATAAGCGTCCATTTCTTTGCCTTTGCAGGACTCTCCTGTGCCGAGCCTTTAAGCATGTGGTGGCTCTTGCCGTCTGCAAACTTTATGCGCCAAGGTTTCTTGGGGAAGCCCCAAGAGGCATTACCACGGCCTCTGGCTGTAATGGGATACTCCTGAATACGTTTTCCCCCATCGTAGGTAATGGTGATATTGGAAGGCAACTCCGTAACCTTGTCCTTGGGATCATAGCCGACATAAGTATGAATGCTTACCGTAGGGAGACCTGTAACCTGATACCAGACAGAATCTTTTCCTTCGCCTTCGTATCCGTAAAACTCCAACTCTGCAATATTGCAACGCACATCGTTAGGACCAACGTAACGAACATAGCGAAAGCCGCGTGTCACAGGCACATTGGCATAATCCATCACTTTGGCAGTACCTGTGTTCGGGATAAGATAGAGAGGTACGGCATCCAGAAAGTCAGGACTGTTACTTCCCTCGAAAAGACCTAGCTGAACACGAGTGGGCTGAGAGGTGCGTGGACTCCACCCTACCTTGGTGATAACATGAGGCGTACCCAAATCCAGTCCTACCCAAGTACGCGAACGTTCCATCGAAGC
>JAEEGL014385250.1_pt1 | contig 22503 bp, 33 predicted proteins | sample 9134231 | NCBI WGS metagenome assembly JAEEGL01 (sample SAMN16246548, study PRJNA631951) | gut metagenome | biome: gut microbiome; feature: rumen; material: fiber-attached | host: Bos | place: Iran: Karaj | collected 2018-10
CGATGCTGCTGGAGTTCTGGGCATGGGATGTGATAGGTGAGGGCTACGACTTCCAGACGTGGGTTCAGAGCCGCTTGCGGGAGTTGGGTTTCAGCAAGAACTGTTACCGCGAGACTGATAATGGCAGTCATGTGGCAACGATGTTGGAGATGTGCGGCGAGATGCGTGACAAGTGCCCGTTTCCCGTAGATGGTATCGTGATCCGCATCGTGAGCAACCGTGATTATGAAAGTTTCGGCTTCACAGACCACCATCCGAAGGGCAGCATAGCGTATAAGTTCCCGCCGGCAAAGACGCAGACCATCGTGCGGCGCATTGAGATAAGCATCGGGGCAACGGGGCGTCGTACACCTGTGGCGTGGTTTGACCCTGTGACCATCGGAGGCCGTCGCGTGGAGAAGGCATCGCTCGGCAGCGAGGACACCATGCGGAAGCTGGGCGTCGCCGAGGGCTGCACCGTCGAAGTCGGCCTGAGCAACGACGTCACTCCCAAGATTTACCGCAAAGTATCGTGACTATGAAACGAGTAGATATCAATCGGACGTATCGTGCCGTGGCAATATTCTGTGCCGTGCATGGCGGCAAGAATGAAGGACGGGCACATGTCTCGTGGGATATGTTGAAGCAACGCTTCGGTGTTTCCTGGGAGAGTTACACCAATGAACTACGTGCTAACGGTATGCTCTACGGTGGCTCAGGCTTTGTGTACCTGCGCCCCGAATGGGCAGCCATGACCCCTGCAGAGAGGATGGAGCGCATCAAACAGATGTACCCTTATCCGTATGAGAAATAAAATCATCAAATTGCTTGCAGGATTGGGATTTATTCCCTATCTTTGCAAGCGATTAAGCTACAACGAAAGTGAAGACGGATTTTACACCTCACCCGCCGCATGATAATTATACGGCGACGCTTGAACTGAGAGGCACAAAGGAAGAGTTTGAGGAACTGTATAACTTCCTTGTGGCATCTGACCTGAGAGAGCATAAGGACTCGAAGGTGGTGGATAACGTGCTGAAAGAACTGGAGGAGGTCATTCAGTACATCGGCGACTGCGAGCCGTATGGCGTTTAGCAGTATCGTAAAGGAATTAAGGGCCTACGTCGGTTGACGTGGGCTCTTTTTTTGTGCATGAGAGTGGGGCGCGCACATATTTATATATACGTGTGCGCGCGGAGGTGACGGCTGGTGCCCGTTTACTGCCTTGGCTCCAACGGATCAGCAGCCTTACCCATGACGCCATCCATGATGTGCTCGTTGAAGCGGTCGAGTAGGAGCTTGTGGGCCTCGAAAAGCGAGGCGTACTTGTCGGAGAGGGCAGAGACGGTATTGGTGAGGTCGGCGACGTTCTTGCGGAGCGTGGCGATCTCGTCACGTAGGTTGTCGTCATTGCTGCCGGGCGAGGGTGGGGCGTTGCGCTTCTTTTTCGGCTCGCCCACGTTCGGGTCGATCAGGAACTCGAAGGGGTCGAAGTGGAAGGTGTCGCAGATGGTGAGCAGACGGACGACAGGCGTGTGGCTGACGGCGAGTAGGGAGGCGCTGACGCTGGTCCAGTGCATGCCGATGGTTTCAGCCGCCTCGCGCCATGATGTAGCCGTGCCTCTGCCGATGCGTTGTTGTACGGCCTCACTATCATAGTAGCATTTTTGATAGTTCGGAATAACATAATCCTCGCGCACGCCGATAATCTCGGTTTTCCCGAACGAGAAGAAGCGGCTGACGGGCACGCTGAGTCCGTTGGCCAGCCCGAGCAGTTGCTGTACGGTGATCTTGTCAGGCGTCTTGGCAAGCCTGTACCACTGGGCGATAGAGATACCAGAAGCCTCGGAGACTTCGCTGTGTGTCATGCGGAGCACACGGGGTAGGGTGCTCAACAGATGGATGTTCAGTTTTGCTTTCATATCTTTGTTATTTTAATTGTGACGATCCGCGAATATAATGCAAAAGATAGTTAAAACTATCAAAAACCTTATCGAAATTCTCAAAATCTTTGTATCTTTGCCCCAAAGTTACAACAATTCCGTGAATTAATTACTATCAAATGCCATAAAAATGATAGTTCCACGGGGATTTCGCAAGATATGGAAGAATATTTTAGAAACTTATGGATGGCCCTGCGGGGCAAGAATCCCCTTCGCGCAGAACTCGAAGACGCGAAGAGGGAGTACGAGGCGACCGTCAAGCAGGTGGAACACCTCGAAGAGACATACAAGCAGTTGGTGGCCGCGATGGGCGACTGTGACAAGAAGATTACGGACTATCAGGTGCTTGTGGAGAATCTGCGCCAGCGTATCGAGGAGAAGGATCAGATACTGGCTCAGACGAAGAAGGACTACCAGGCACGCATCAAGGACTACAACATCGCCATCGACGAGTTGAGGGAGCGCCTGAAGGAAGCGTGCAATATGAAGACGAAGAAGCAGAATAGGCAGAAGCAGACAAAGAAACAATAACGTATGGACGTAGGACAGGCAATACGTACCCTGCGACAGAAGCAGGGAATGACACAGGGGCAGCTGGCGGAGAAGGTTTACATGAGTTCAAACGCAATCTCCATGCTGGAGATCGGCAAGCGGTTTCCTCCGATGGGAACGGTGGAAAGGCTGTGCAAGGCGTTTGGCGTGAGCATCGCTTACTTCCTGATGACGACGATCGAGGAATGTGATTTCCCCGAGTCGAAGCGTATCCTGTATAGAACGTCGCTGGAGCCATTACGCGATGCGCTCATTGAACCAGAAGAATAAGTGAATAGTTGTGAACGATTCGAGCATTGACATACTGAACGCCGTACCGCTCGTGGAGGTAATGAGAGGGTGGGGTTACGTGGCGGTTCGCGACGGCGACACGTCGGCCTCGTATATCTGTCCCTGGCATGACGACCACAAGCCCTCGTTGGTGGTTGACAAGATTGTCAGGCACAATGCCACCGACCTTGGCTTCAAGTGCTTCGGCTGTGGCGAGGAGGGTTACGGGGCGTTGCAACTCGCAGCCCGCCTGATGGGTCTGCCAGCCGGACGGTTGGCGAAGGAAGACCTGCCGCAGGTGATGAACGAGGTGGCGACGCGCTGTGATGTGGAGCTGCCGCCGGAGGAGGGCGAGAAGAAATACTACGACACCCTGCGCACGAAGCTCATAGGCTGGAGTGATTTTCCCGAGGCCGAGAAACAGTACGCCGACTGGACGGGCGAGCAGCCCATCTTCGAGCGTGGCGAGTGGACGGTTGAAGGGCTGAAAGCACTTGGGCTGAAAGTGGAGCTGGCGACGCGACGGGCGAGGAAGAAGGATATCGCGGACGGGCTGGGCGAGACCAAAGGTGAGAGTGGCTTGTCCCAGTCCACGACCGCCGCCGAGATCAAAGTGGGCGACATGCTGACGCAGTTCGACCCCGACACTGGCGAGCCGCTGTATCGCTGTTCGATAGGCAAGGACTTCTACCGTGGGCCTCAGAAGGCTGAGACGCGCACGGTGGCCCAGTGGGGCAGTGAGGTGGAGCGCCTTTTCGGTGTGCAGCCCGTCGCACGGTTCATCCAACGTGTAGAGGTGAAGAAGGGCGGCGTGGTGATACGCATCGTGAAGGCCACGAGGAACTACCCCATCTTCATGTTCACCTACCCTTGGGGCACGAAGAAATACGAGCCGAAGGACACCTACGGACAGACGAAATGGACGTGGTGGTGCCTGAAGGAGGATGCCGACCTGAACCACCAATGGTATGCCGACGCCCAGTTGGCCGATGCCCTGCGCATCCGCAGTGGTGAGTTGAAGATCGAGGATTCCTGCCTCGACGAGATCGACGAGCGTCATCCTTACACACTGGAGAAAGACAAGGACGGCAAGCCGATAGCCAACAAGCCCCGTTTCGAGCGCGTTGTGCTCTGCAGCGGTCCCCGTGACGCCATCGCCGTTTACTCGCACAGTAACGCCCATGTCGTATGGCTCCACTCCGAACAGGCTGGCTTCGACCAGAAGAATGGCAACCCCAGGCCAAACCGTTGGCTGCGCTCGCTGATCAAGCGGCTGCAGAACGTGTCGGCAGAGGGTTGCTTCTATGTATGTTATGACGAGGACGCGACGGGCTTGGCATCGAGTCAGGCCATCGCGCTCAATAATCCACAGGTGCGTTGGCTCCGTCTGCCTCGGGAGCTGGGACAGATCACTGTCGGAAAGTCAGACAACCGTAAACCGTTAAAGGACGTGACCGACTTTATCACCCGGTTCCCCGAGGTGGAGGGGCGTATGCCCGCCGACGTACAGCATGACGACCCTGTGGAGTGGTTCGACAATGCGCTGTTTGATACGCCCACCTGTCAGTTCTGGCAGTTCGAGTCAACGAGGAAGGAAGAGGACGGCACGACGCGCAACCGCTATAAGTTCGACTTGCGGAATACGCCCGTGTTCCTCAGAGCGCGCGGTATGGTGCGAAAGCAGGTGCAGCAGGGCAAGGTCAACTTCTCGCGCTTCTTCCTGATGGGCAACGACAACACCTACATCGAGGTATTCCCAGGCGAGAAGGGCAGCAACAAACTTGTGGCACAGGCCCGTGACCTGATGGCCGAGTGGCTGCGCGCCCATAAGTCGTTCAACGACCCGAAGGGAGCCCTCTCGCGTGCCATCTACTCCGCCAAGTTAGAGCAGGGCACGATGGAGACCATCGAGCAGATGGACTTCGACGAGAAGAGCTACGGAGAGGACTACGACACCTTCTTCTTCGCCAACACGGCGGTGAGGGTGTCGGCTGGCGAGATCAAGACCGTTGGCTACGGACAGTTGAAGCAGTGGACAAACGCCGAGGCGATACTCGACGGCAATTTCTCGCTGGTGCCACAGGCATGGCATGTGGAGGTGAACAGTTTCTATGAGACGGAGCGCCGCAAGCATGAGGAGATCATGGATGCAGCCCGTACTCCCGAGGAAAAGGCGCAGGAAAATATGCGCTGGGACTCGTGGGACTCGCTTTGGCACTACCGTCTGGTACTCGACAGGCCGTTAGAGGAAATGCCCTTACACTTCCGATTCCTGTATAACGCCAGCCGTATCTTCTGGGAGAAGGAGGCAGGCGGCAAGGAGCTGACGCAGACCGAGAAGCAGGTGCAGGATATGTATATGATAGCCATGATGCACGCGCTGGGATCGGCACTCGTCAGACACCGTTCGGCCAACCGTCAGCAGTTTGTGCATATCACGGATAACGGCACGCGCCGTGAGGACCTGGCATCGGGTGGTACGGGAAAGACCGCCATCCTGGAGTTGCTGGGACTGATGCGCCGCGTGCTGAAGGTGGACGGCAAGGCTCTGGAGGGAGGCAATATCACGCTGACGCAGGAGTTGGCGAAGGTGGTGCCAGGGCTGCATAACATCGTGGCCCTCGACGAGCTGCCGCAGGGTTTCTCGCCCAAGACGCTCTACAACTACACGCTGAGTCTGACCGCCAGAGGGCTGTATAGGGACTCGATGGTGCTGGAGGGCGACGACCTGCCGAAGTTCGTGGTGGCATCGAACGAGCAACTGGACCTCTCGTCGGACAGTACGAGCCGCCGCACGTATCAGATACTTGTATCGGATTGGTACCATCCCCGTAGCATGGACGGTAGCCGCCCCGCACATACCCCTGCCGACGATTTCCGCAAGGACGGCATGAAGGAGGTGGCGAGGAACCTCAGTCCTACCCTGCTCAACGAGGCGCGGAATCTGTTGCTCGGTTGCGTGAGGCTGTTCTTCCAGCTTCCCGACGAGACCATCCGTCCGCCGAAGGACTCGCGGGCATTGCTTCGTCAGGCACTCGCCGCCTCGAAGGATGAACAGTTTACCCGTTGGATTGCGGAGTATCTGAGCGACCGCCGCCATCTGGCCATCCCCATCGCCCAGCGAGAACTGGCGATATCGTTCCTCGACTACTGTGGCGTGACTGTCGGCGAGAAGACGCTGAAGTCAACATACAAGCGCATCCGTGACAATCTACAGGATTACATCAGGACGTCGATCTACGTGGTTGACCCCCCTGTGGTGCTGCTGACCCCGAGTGACCGTGAGCGCGGTTTCCGTCAGTGCGCCACCTGGCAGTACCCGAGAGCCGCCGACGGCTACAGCATCCCGCTCGACACCGACGGCCAGCGAGAACCGAGGCAACTGGTGAGAAAAGCCCCTTATCCGAGGGTGTACTACTTCTACCTGAAAGCCAGGGTGCCGAGACACTTCTACGATCCAGCCCATGAGGGCGACAGGGACTACGTGCAGGAAGCACCGAATGAAGACCCGGAGTTGAGAAGGACATCCGACTCGTCGGACTCATCGGAGTGAAGAAGTGAAAAGTGAATAGTAAAAAGTGTATAGTTCATGATGAAGCCTGGAAAAGAATACGCAGTGACGGTGGTAAAGTACTCCTGTCTGGTGCCCGACCTCGCGGTATGGGTGTATCGCGGACCGTCGAAGGAGGCCGCAAGGATAGCTTACTGGCGGGCCTGCAAGAAGGAGATAGAGCGCGTGAAGCGGTTCGGCAGTATGGCTGCCAAGCGCAAGGCCGGACTACAGAGGTTGCTCAGCGACTGTATGGCGAACCTGCCACTGACGGGCAGTCTGACCCCCGCACAGAAGGCTGCAGCGAAAGTGATCTCGACCATCGCAGAGACGCCGCAGACCTGTTACAAGGCCTTCTATGATCACATCATGGAGGAACGGCGCCGACGGGAACGGGATAAGAAGATACGGCAGCAGATGCGTGAACGTGAGGCCGCAGAGAAAGCCGCCCGAATTTCAGTCGAATCTTGATTATGATAAATATAGTTTTGACAAAAGAACAAAAGGACATAAGATATGGCAGCAACGGAAGTGAACCCAGTGGATTACCACTTTGACGAGGATAAGATCAAGGCGCAGGTGATGGAGAGTCTGAAAGGACATAAGCCCTACCAGAAGCTCTACAAGCAGTTGGAGGCGCTTGACCCTATGCGCGATTTCGTGAAGCGGGAGTATATCAAGGCCCAACTCCGCGAGTATGAGGAGAAGGAAATCCACCGTTTCGTGGAACTGGAAGAGAAGCGCCGCATGAACGTGAACGTCATCGGCGACATGCTGGAGCAGCTATCGCCCGAGGATGGCCATAAGTATCAGGTGCTGATGACCTCGATGGCCTTCTGCATCGACATGCTCGACTATATCATCGGCGACATCAACGGCCTGTTGCGCCGCAATAACATCGGTGTGGAAATGTTCCACTTTGACGAGTTGAAGAAAGCCAAAGACATGGTGAGCGACCTGGCCGACGGTGAGATCAACAACATGCCCGAATACAAACAGAATGAGTATGTGCCCGCCTGCGACGAACTGTTGAATACCGTCAAGACCCGTGCCGACGAGTTCTGCCAGAAAATGAACCTCTACGAAGAGACCCATCAAGTTTAGAAAAAGGATAAAAGATATGAACTTAGGACAGGCATACCAAGGATGGCAGCAGATGGAGGAGAATCGCGAGCTTTACATCAAGACCCGCGAGGCTTTCCGCAAGGCGTGGTTCCAGTTACCCACGAATAAGCCCTGCTCGTACTACACGAAGGAGGTGCTGGGTAATGCGCTGGCGGCAACCTACGTCATTGAGAGTTTCAAGGCGAAGGCCGCAAGCGTGATGATCCATGTACTGAACTTTGCCAACTGGGCAGAGCCGAAGTTCAATCCGAAGCCTGACTTTACATTCGAGGACTTGATGGAGTACACCAAGGGACCGAAGCGCGAGGTGGCGTCCGCTCCCGAGCAGATTGCTCCCGTGAGCGATATAACGCTTGATGCGATAAAGGTACGTGAGAAGGCTCAAATGACGGAGATAGAGATTGAGAAGTTTGCAACCCTTAAACCACTGACGCCCTGCGACGAACACGGCAATCCGATTGAGGGCAGTCCGTCGATCATCATATCTGTTCCCGAGAGTATAGAGGTGTCCGATGACAGCAGCGAGGATCCTTTGGCCGGCATTAGCTTTGATGATGACAACAACGAAGAAGAAACTAAAACCGAAATGAATATGGAAGAGAAGAAAAAGCGAGGCAAACAGCCCAAGCCAGTAGCTCAGATAGATGCTACAACCTACCAGGTTATCAAAGTATGGCCGTCGATGACGGAGGCAGAAGCTGAGTTAGGCATATATCACATCGCCGTAGCCATCAGTAAGCTGCGCAAGGCTGGCGGTTTCTACTGGTCACTCCCTGCCGATGCCGACACGTTCAAGGAGCGCCTTGACGAGAAGATGCGCCAAACAGGTGAACGTCAGAAGCCGACGAAGCCAGCAACGAAGAAGCCCGCCATGAAGAAGGTGGATCAGAGAGTTGCAGACCTCGAACAGGTGGCATTGCCATCGAAGGGCGAGGAACGCAATGCGGTGAAGGATGCCCTGGCGGTATTCTCGGATGATGAACTGATGGAAGAACTGGATCGTCGCGGCTGGGAAGGAGAGTTGAGCCGTCGGCAGATTGTAACGATAGGAGCAAAGGCTTAGTATGGCAAAGCAGAATGACCATATCAAGAGTGACGGCGAGATCACGCAGGCGATGGGCTATGAGAACTTCCGCGTGCGGCTCGACAATGATATAGAGATACTGGCCGTGGTGAGCGGACGGATGCGGCAGAACCATATCCGGCTGATGCCCGGCGACCGTGTGCAGGTGGAAATGTCACCTTACGACCTCACCCGTGGCCGTATCGTGTATAGGTATAACGTAAAGCGATAGCACCATGACCTACGACGAGATTACACTGTTCCGCCGATTCCTGCAGGATAAGGGCATGCTCAACAACTACGAGGTGTTCTACCGTAATCACCGTTTCGAGAAGATCGACCTCGATACGTTCCTGGAAGATGTGGATGCGAAGGATGCCATCCTGTTGGCCTTTGACCTCGACGGTGCGCCCAACTCGATCTTTACTGCGAAGTACTGGCAGCAGCTAAACGAGAAATGGATGAAGCGGCTGGCTGAGTTCCACGAGAACGGCGAGATGATTGCCGAGATGCAGATCAGGTGTGACCACTGCGGCAGGATGATGCCCCGTTCGATGTTCGCCTACAACCCCAAGGGACAGTTGCATAAGCATTGCCGCGAGTGTGAGAGTGGCGAGTGGGACCGTAAGCGCAAGGAGCAGGAGAAAGCCGATAAAGAGAAGGAGAAGGCTGCAAAGGCCATGCGCCAGCTCGAAATAGAGATTGCCGCTAAGAAAGCCAAACTCGAACGCCTCGCCGCCGAGCAACAGGCTCAAATCGAGGCCGAGGCACAGGAGGCCATCGAGGCCCAGGAACGGGAGGAAGCCAACCTGAACAAGACCACGAAGGTATGCGACCATTGCGGTAAGCGTAAGTTGCGCTCTGAGTTCGACGAGAGCGGCACATCGCCCGACGGTCTGCAGTCATGGTGCAAGAAATGTCAGTCGGCAGCGGCGAATGTCAGTGCCGAGTCGGACTTCCTCTACGAGCGCCGCCAGAAGATGGAGGCGATGAAAGCCCCTGATGCGGAGGTGGAGGTGAAGACCGCCCCACGCCTCGGTGAGCACGACGCAACGATGCACTTCAAGGCAAATGAAAAGCGGATCGCCTTTAACGGCATCCTGTCAGCCCAGATTCAGCAGGCAGGCCTGACGAAGTGCTACCTCTCTACCGAAAGGGACGGACGCCAGTTCCTCGTGTTCAACAACTCGGAAGGCGCTAACGTGACGCAACTCTCTACCCGCAACTCGAACCTCTCGCAGGTCTGTTCGTCGAGTATCTGCCGACAGATTGCCGAGAAATACAGACTGACGCTGGGTGAGAACTACTACCTGCATGTCACGAAGAACCTCGCCCGTCAGAAGGACCTGATCAACATCGAGGTGAAGCAGGTACGTACCCGAGAGGAATACGCCGTCATCGTGGCGAACCGTGAGGCGAAGCAGCTCATACCAGGCCGTGATATCCCCGAGTGGCAGGAGCCCGAAGAGAAGCACGACATGCCGCTGATTGAGTTCACGGAGACAGAGCAGCCCGCACCGAAGAAGTTGAACGTGCAGATGACCGTAGATACAAAGAACGCCCAGATGGGCATCCCCGTGTCGGGCAGGAAGCCGGAGGACATCTTGCAGCAGCTGATCGACAGAGGACATTTGAAGGAAGAGGATATCGCCACCTTCCTCTACAACAAGGGCTGGAAACTCCAGCGGCCAGTCGTAGTCACGACCCACAAGAAATTTAAGGTTTAACAAATAAAACGGTAATGGAAATGAACAATGAGAATCTAAAGACGAATGAGTGGCCGACGTATGACGAGCAGGCTGCAAGTACAGTGACAAATGCCCCATCGGTGTGGTACAGCTAAACGGTTACGGCTATGTTTCACTACGGTAAGACCCCGCAAGGGGATTTGGAGATCAGCGTGAGTGGCGAAGATGTCGGGCGCTTCCACAGTCTTTTGACTGGCAGAGTACTGGATTTCCCAGAACTCTACGACTTCAAGAACTACATCGAGAGTAACTTCAAGGAGGAACTTGGCGAGAAGGATCCCGTGAGCATCGAGCCCTGTAATGATTATTAGAACATAAGAAGATGGCAGAAATATTCCCTACCCTACCGAAGAGCTGGAGTGAGCTCAGTTGGCAGCAGTTGAATGACTGTTGGCAGGCGAAGATGCGCTATGGCGGTCATGCCGACGTGGCGAGGGTAGCGGGATTGTTGGCTATGCTCGGGCTGGAAGTTTGTCGCCGTGACACGGCTACGTACTCGACCGATGGCGAGTCAGTGTATCGGCTTTGCGATAAGGAGGGGAATATCTGGACGGTGACGGCGCGTGAGCTCTCGCAGATGGCTCTGCAGACGATGGCATGGTTCGACTGGCCCTATGGTGATCCTGGCGAGAAGGAAGAGACCGACGAGAAGGGTGCCATCGTCAAGGCGCGCCGTGAGCCGGTGACGGGCTATGTCAGTCAGATGCGCGACGCGATGATCCTGCCGATGGAGACGATAAAGGTGGGACGGAAGCACTTCTCCCTCCCCCAGGTGGCCTGCAATAACCTCACGTGGCAACAGTACCGTGCGCTGCAGAACATCGCCCCGCAACTCTTTCAGGAGGGTATCGACGATGCCACTACGCTCGACCTGCAGGCGCAGTTTCTGGCGCATTGTCTGGTACCACGTTCGCTCGCCATCCTCGACACGGCAGGCGGTTCGATCCGCATACGTCCCCACTGGGAGTATCGGTATAACGCAGACCAGGCCGAAAGCATGGTGAAGTTCTGGAAACGGCAGAAGGCTGGGAGCCTCTTTCATATCGTCTTCCAGACGTACCAGACCGCCCTCACCTATTACTCGACCGCCTATCCCCTACTCTTCGGCGGTGACAGCGGCAAACGCGACCAGATGCGCGATGCCTTGCAGGGCGAGGTGGGCACCATCAACACCATCATGAAGTATGCCGGCTATGCTGAGCAGCAGCAGGTGTACGACTCTAACCTACCCTTCGTGCTCGACATCCTGAACACGATGGCCAAGGAGGCGAAGGAGATTGAGAAGATGAACTCAAAGATTAAGAAGAGATAAAATTTAAATTTTACGATTATGGACAGAAAAGAATTAGAGAAGAAAGTAAACGAGATTATCGTTGACAAGCTCGGTGTAGAACCAGGCGTAGTAAAGGAAACATCAGAACTCGACGGCGACCTCGGAGCGGATTCGCTCGACTGCGTGGAGTTGCTGATGGAGTTTGAACGTGAGTTCGATATCGCCATCACCGACGAAGAAGCCTACAAGGTTTCCACCGTCAAGGACATCTACGAACTCATAGAGGAGAAAGGAGCGTAACAATACGGTACGGGGAGTAGCTATAAGTCGGTAGTCTGACACTGGTAGAGCGACGTCGGGAACGTCAGGTTGTGGGTTCGATCCCCGCCTCCCCTGCAAGATTAACGAATGATTAAAATGTAGATTATGGAAGATTTGAATTTTGACGTGTTGGCTGAGCGCTATATCAGCCAGACGGGAGAGAAGGAGAGTTATACACGTGGTGATATGGAGACGTGTTTTGTGTCGGGCTGTCAGGATGCGCAGCAGCTACAGCCAGGCATGACGGGTACATTCGGCCAGGCCATCGGTTCACTGAAGCACGGCTTTCTCGTAGCCCGTGAGGGATGGAACGGCAAGGGCATGTTCCTGTTCCTCCGTCCGTTCGACTCGCTGAAGGATGACTTTATCATCGACACAGTGAAGAGTCTGCCCTACAACTTCAAGCAGTGGGTGAAGAATCACCCCAACGAGCACAAGGAGCGTTTCTTTACGGAATACATCTGCATGAAGGCTGCCGACGGCACCATCGTCAATGGTTGGTTGGCCTCGCAGACCGATATGCTCTCATGCGACTGGGTATTGGTTGATCCTGAAAAGTAAATGAATATGAAAGGGAGCAAAGAGACGAGTGCTGAGAAGCTGGAGCGGATGTCGGAGTATATCAAGACTGGCAACAGCTTCGCCAAGTACGCCTACAAGGAATGGGTGGAAGGCCATACCGACGAGCGCGCCATGTTGGTATGCTTCATCGACCGCACGACACCCGACGGCACGGGCATGATGAACGTGGTGGCAGGCGACAATGACCTGCTGACCGCTGCCGTGATGCAGATGATGGAGGATGACAGGCTCAGTGGCGTGTTCCGTAAGGCCCGCATGGTGAACGAGACGAGCGATGATATCTATGAGCAGATTCGTGACACTCGCAGTTGGTTGCGCAAGCTGTATTGGATGGCTGCACTTGGTGGATTCTGGACACTGTGCGTCATCGCCTTTCAGGTGGTTGGCATCGCCCACTGGATCACCACCGTGTCGAACTTGTTGCTGATGACGTATGTCGCCTTCTTGCTGGGACGTGAGATCAGTCACCGCCGTCGCATGCTCCACCGCATGAAGGCTGCCGTGATGCGCGACCGTAACGACCGCATCGAGCATGCGAAGCAGAGCCTCGAAAAGCTCTACGATTTCTTACGCCGACAGAAGGAAGATGATGATGAAGACGATGATGATTAAACAAAGTAATACAATTATGGAACAGAATCAGGAAGAGAAACAGGAATACATCGTTCTGCCGCGAGAGTATATGATCGAGGGCATCGTGAACGCTACGAAAGAGATGCACCGCATGTTGCAGGAGACACGCGCCGAAAACGGCAAACTCTACAACGAGAAGAATGAGTACGAGCAGTGTATGCGCCGCTTCGACGTGGACGACCCCGAGAAGGTGCTGGCAGAGTATGAGAAGATCTTCGAGAAACGCTCAACGCTTCCATCGGTCATCCGAGGCGTATTGCAGCAGTTAGGCGACAACGCCCGCAACTTTGCCACTCAGAAGCTCCTCGCCCCAGTGGCCAAGGAAAAGGAGGAAAAGGAGAAATGAGCCCGAACAGCATCCCGAAGGACAAACTGGTTTCGATAGATAGAATATGCGACTGGGATCTGATGGATTACAGCGACCGCCACTGCAGCGAGCCGGTTCCGATGAGCGACGATGTGCTCGATGCGGGTGTGCATTACCTGAAGATCAGCCGCGAACTGTTGGGGATAGAAGATGAACTTTAAATAATAACGATTATGGAACAGAACAAAAACCAAAACCAGGATGGTACGCAGAAGAAAGTCGCGCTACCAGAGAGTGCCATTCGGCAGATGGCAGAGAACATGAACCAGACTGTTTTAGGCAAGCAGAAGAAAGGTGCGCTGCTGATCATCGCCACTCAGCCGCCAGTAGGTGACAACACCACCCTCATGCTCTACATGGTGAAGATGACGGCTGTTGACAATAACATCCCTGCTGCCATTTTCACGCCCAACATGGCGAACACGCAGACAGTCAACCGTCTTGTTGCCATTACCACGGGCATCGGTTACGAGAAGATAGCCGCCGGCACGCTCGAAATGGAAGACTGGAAGACGCTCGACGAGAAGCTGCCACATATAGTCAATGCGCCGCTGTATGTTGACGATACGCAGGTGCAGACAATGGCTGAGTTGCAGTCGAAGATTACCGACTTGGTGACAGCCCACAGTGTGCGCCTCGTAGTGATTGACCACTTGGATGAGATTTGCGCCGATGGCTTGGCATTTGACGATGAACGCGCCCGCCTCGACTACCTCTCTCGCTCGCTCAAGGCCCTCGCCGAAGAGCTTACTATTACTATCATTGCAGTGGAAAAGTAAGTAACAGATAACGGATATGGTAAACCTGAGCACCCCATCGGATCAGATGCTGAAGGAACTGCTGGCCGACGCAGAAAAGGCCGAGTACTGGCTGCGCAAGCATTACCACGGCGACAAGGGCTACGACCGTATGTGCCAAGAGTTGGCAGAACGATGTGCCATTACCCGCGAGAACCAGAAGTCGGACATCATTGAATATAAGTCGGCCAACGGCAACCGCTGGCTGGTGTATGCCTTCTGTCGCTACTATGGAGATGCAGGGTTAGTGAGGACGACGGTGGTGTCGTTCTGCTACTACGAGACACTGGGTAGCATTGGTGCCTTCTTTATCGGCTATGATAAGTTCGACACAGAGGCACGTTTCCCAACGATCACTATCTTTACCTCCCACTTCTTCCAGCGTTTCTGCGCCAGACTTGGTATTGAATATCGTTCACGGGCTATGGTGCAGAGATTCTGCGAGGTTATCCCGGGCTATCTGATCTATCCATACAAGGAGAGAAACAAGGAAGGTCATATCCGCGTCGATGTGAGACTGCCAGGATCGCTCGGTCGTGGCATCATGCGCAGCGAGAAAGGCGCACAGGTATTCGAGATACGTTCCTACCTGACCGACAAGCAGCTGACGAAATCACAACTGCGAGAGACTGAGGAGGTGCGTCGGCTGGGCGACAAGTACAAGTATGAGCCTCTGGATGTATGGGCTGCCCGCCTGAAGTCGATGTCGTGGGATGATCAGATGACCGAGATACAGAGCATGTTCGACCAGAGCATAGAGCGCGGCGTGGATCCAAGGCTCTATCAGGTGTCGATGGTATTCTTTGTCTTCATGGCAAACTATATCTACGACCACAATCTGTTAGATATAAAGGACACCGACAAAGCTGTTGCACTGAGTAAGCGGATGCAGGATGCCATTGCCGAGCCACTGCACGACTACGTAAAGAACGGTGGTGACGGACGCCCCATCGCCGCAGCCTTCGGGGAGTTTATGCAGAAGGAGTTCCGCAACATCAACATCGGAGAGTTGTATCAGGAAATGAGCGACTTCTTCGAGGAATTGAACGAAAAGAGTATGAACAAGAATATGAATAAAGAAACCAATTAAACAATTACAACTATGTATCCAAGTCATAAACAAACTGCAATTGAAGCCCTGTTGGGCGAGTTTATCCGCCTTGTGAACCGTCAGACAGACAAGGCGATGTTCAACGACGAGATGGTGGCACTCAGTGCCGACTTCACCTCACCTGTCTATTTCAGCTCACGCACTATCATCGACATTGCGCAAATGCTGAAAGAGATGCCTACGCCTCCAGGATGGAGAAAGGAGGACATACAGGCAGTTTACGAACTGGCCGCCAAGGCCGAACAGCACGAGAGCGACTGTAAGGAACACCTGACCCATGTCATGATGCACCTGCTGCATGAGTTGCTCGATTACGACTGCGGACTGCTTCCGTGTAAGATCGACAAGGAGAATGACACGATAAAGGTTTTCCTCGAAAACGAGTTCAGCCGCACGCCAGTGCTACCGATACTCGGCGATGTCGTCTCGATGACGGGCGACGGCATGCACTATGCCATTACCGCCGCTACTCTGTACTACGACGAGTCGAAGGAAGACTGGTCTCTGGTCTTCGGCGCCCGCAGTCTGGAGGACGGCAAGGAGACGGAACTGCCAGGCGATGCCATTGATGAGAGTGTGAAGAAGGCAATCGCCGACTATATGATCGAGGAAGCCCGCAAGGATCCTGGCTTTGAATCTCCGCTGGAGGAAATCGGCGGTGGCAAGTGGATAGCCCCACGTAAGGGATTGGTGGAAGTGGACGGTGAGAAGATACGTACTGCCATCACACAGATTACGTCGGCCAACATCCTGACCGTAGAGGTGGGAACCACTGGTTATCGTGGTGGCGACAGCGGTCACGGAGGCCGTACCTATCTGCGCATTACCGATGACAGCTGCACCGATATGCGCTGCACACTGAAGGGAGAGTTCTACGACGAGTACGATCGGCCAGAAGTGCAAAGCCACGCCACGCATAATGCCCACCAGATAGAAATTATCCTCGGTGGCGACTGCGAGATGGATACCTTCACCACCGCCCTGCGCTTTGCCGCCGACGTGCTGGAGAAGAAGGCCAACGGGTCACTGATACTTGAAGTGCCGAAAGTCCCAGAAGAGCCAAAAGAGGATTAAAACGAAGCAGCTATGACGTATCAGGAGGAGGAATTGGTAAGGAAGATCCAGGCGAACATCAGCCAGTCGCGGGATATCATCGGCTATTTGCTGAACAGGCATGGCGAGCCGTTGACCGAGGATGAACGGAAGAAGCTGAACGAGTGCCAGTCGCATCTGTGCATGGCCAGTAAAGAACTTTTAAAGGATTAAGGATATGACAGCAATGTATGTGAGTATCGCGGTGGCCGTTGTAATCGGCATCGCAGCCGTCATCTTCTGGATGGCGAAGAGAAAGAAGAGCGGGAGCAGCAAGCCCCAAGTGGATGACGGACAGACTACCCCGGCCAGTCAGCCTGCAACGGAGCCGACGGAGGCACAGATCACCATCGAGCCAGGCGTATGGTATATGTGCGTAAAAGACTATTCGCCTTACGAGGCTGGCCAACTCTACATCGGGGCCGATATCGACCCGACGACCCGACAGTGGTACAAATGGTATAAGTACTTCCGCGAAGCCACGGAGGAGGAAATCGCCGCAATGCAACCAGAGCCTGAACCTACGGACGATTCAAGCAGCGACGAGCCAGAAGACACCGAGGCAGACATGATGATGTGGCTGACCGAGGAACTGGCGGTCGTGCTGGAGAAGTTCGGCGAGGTGGTAGATGTGCATACTGACAGCCTCACTTACAAGCACCTGCTCAGCATGGCATGGGAGGCCTACAACCAGTACTACAACAACAAGTCGGTGAACGAGTTGCCGATGCTGGTAAACGAAGAGCTCTTCCCAGTCGTCTATGACTACTTCGGCGACCGTCGCGACGAGTATGCCGCCTTTCTCACGATGATGGGCTGGCTGATAGGCCTGCAGCTCTCGGAGCTTGCGCCACAACACCGCAACAGTCTGCTGAAGATCGGCTACGAGGTTGGCGGCCACACGATGCAGTGTCCCTTCTTTGAATGGGAGTTCCGCAGCGACCCGAACGTGATGCGTATTATCGCTGGAGCACTCTACAATGCCCTGCGCTCACGGCAACAGCCAGACTTCGACGCCATGCGACAGGAGGTAGGCGGAAAGAAGTACGGTCAGACACTCGCGGAAATCTACGACGCTGAGCCTCGCAAGCATGTCACCGACGATGCCTTCTATATCGACCTGCGCCGCTTCATGGCTTCGGCACCAGGTCCTTACGCCCCAGGCTATCAGGATCGCTCTGGACTGAACCAGACGATACCAGACGAGAAGACCGACAACGGCTGTCTGAAGATGGACATGCACATCCACCAGTTGATCACGGAAGCCTACAACCTGCCCGACCAGACCGCCGTGCAGGCCATCGCCGATAAGGATGCCGAGAACTCCCACCTGTTCGGAGAGGATCATCAGGATATCCACGGCTACGACTTTACTGCCGTATTCGGATGGCAGACCATCGGCATGCGGCTCCCGACAGAGGGTAAGCTGCCCACCCTCGTGAGTCTCATGCTGAAGATAGGTAGCAGCGCACGAGGCATCCTGCAACACGCCGACAAGTCGCTTGGTGCTATGGAGTATGGACGTCTGCGCCCAGGTTGCTCATGGGAGAAAGAGACCACGAAGCACTCGACGAAGAATGACCGTCTGAACGTGCTCACCTGTTTTGATATCGAGGATAACGACGGCAATCCGACGGGTTACTACGACAGGCAGGGTAACTGGGTTTATCCCTCGCAGGTGAAGTCGGCCAAGGACTACGAGGAACTGCAGAAGCGCACGCTCTATGCCAACTCATACCCCAGCGGCCACTCGTCTGGCATCATGTCGGCAGCGCTGACACTTATCGAAATCTTCCCAGACAAGGCCGACGTGATACTCCGTGCCGCCAACCATTTCGCAATGAACAGAACGGTAGCACGCTATCACTGGACGAGCGATACCGTCCAAGGCCGCGTGCTCGGTACGGCTATAAATGCCGTCTGCCATGCCGCCAAGGATTACTTTGAACTCGTGAAGGAGATAGAGAATTAACGGATGATGGATCAGAGACAGCAGCATAACGAGAAGGTATCGCCTGACGAGTGGTACACGCCACGTTGGATCATCGACGCGCTGGGGCCGTTCGACATCGACCCTTGTGCGCCGTCGGTGAAGCCCTACGAGATTGCGCCGCTGTCCTATACGAAGGAGGATGACGGGCTTGCTCAGGAGTGGCACGGCACGGTGTGGATGAATCCGCCGTACAGCCGCGTGCTGCTGCGCCGGTTCTGCGAGAAGATGGCCGCTCATGGCAACGGCATCGCCCTCTTGGTAAACCGTCAGGATAACCTGCTCTGGCAGGAGGTCATCTTCCCGTCGGCCACGTCGATGATCTTCATGCGCCACCGTGTGAAATTCCTGCATCCAGACGGTAAGGCCGGCTCGCCGTTCTTCGGCAGTTGTCTCGTGGCATGGGGTGCTGACTGTGACCGTCGCCTGCGAACCTCTGGCATCGAAGGGAAATATGTTGTACTGAATATGTAAATTATCAAAATTGATAAGCGAAATTGATAAGCGATATGAATAATACGAAATTTGCACCCGTCTGTATGGCGGAGGACTTTTGGTCCAACTCGCAGTTATCAGTGGCGAGGTACGCCGGGCGTGTGAAGTTCAACGACCACGAGTATGTCATCGTGAACAAAGAGGGTAAGGATATCTTCGAGTGCAGCTTCGAGGCCGAAGCAGCAGGCCGTGAGAAGGCCATCGAACCAGGTGAGCCCGCCGACCTCTGCCGTCGGGACTTTGTGAAATACTACCGCAAGTTGGGTCGCGAGGCGTTCCTCCAAGTGCTGAAAGACCATCAGCAGGCCTCTGACAAGGAACTGGTGAAGATTTACAAGGAGAAAATCAATTTATAAACAAAACATTACGATTATGAGAAGTAGAACAGCAATGTGGTTTGAGTGCAAGATCCGTTACGAGAAGGTGATGGAGGATGGCATTCAGAGGAAAGTGACCGAAAGCTACACGGTTGACGCACTTTCGTTTGCCGAGGCGGAGGAACGTATCACCGAAGAGATGTCGTCGTACATCAGCGGTGAGTTCACTGTGGAGAACGTGAAGAAAGCTCCGTATAAGGAGATATTCTTCAGTGATGACGAGACAGCCGACCGATGGTACAAGGCAAAGCTCGTCTTTATCACCATCGACGAGAAGACTGAGAAGGAGAAGCGCAGCCGTGTGACCTACCTCGTTCAGGCCGCCTCGCTGAAAGGAGCCTTAAAGGGTATCGAGGAAGTGATGGGCGGTACGATGATCGACTACGAGGCCGCCAACATCGACGAAACGAATCTCATGGACGTGTTCGAGTATAAGAAGAGCGAAGAGTAACGTATGCCAAAAAGGATTCCTCTTAACGGTACTGGACGGCTCGGCAGGCTGGCAATGATAGCCCCGGCATGGCCGTTTCTGATGGCAGGTTACCGTCGGGCATTGACGAATATTCTTGAGGTGGAGCGACAGCGTGAGAAGGATGAATTAGACCGCCAGCATGGTTTAGAACGCACGGCACAGACCTACGCTCTCATACGTCAGCCAGACGATTCATTCAAGTTCAAACTACCCGACTCTGCCTGCTGTGATGTCCATATCGACGGAGATATCCCCAAGGATCGTTATCACGACAGAACTTTCCCAAAGGACTACACCAAAAAGAAAAAGGCCAAGCGTCGCCAACAAAAGCAAGGCCGTAAGAATAGGAGATAAAGATTATGCTGATACAGATTTCAAACCAATGCGATGAGGGATGTCCGCACTGCCTGCAGGATAGCAGGGAGGACGGCGGGCTGATGCCCTTTGATACGTTCAAGGATGCCGTGCGTTTCGGCTACAATACGGGCTGGCACCTATTCCTGATTACGGGCGGAGAGCCAACGATGCACCCCGACATGGAGAAGCTGATCAGGTGGTTCGACGATATGTCGCAGAAGATCAAGCGCGAGTTCGGCACGCCCATTATGTTTGCCATTGCCACCAACGGCACGTGGATTGAGGATGCGGAGAAGCGGCGTATGATGTGGCGCATCGCAAAGTTGAAAAGCTACATGTTTACACAGGTCTATACCAATAAGCGGTGGTACGCTGATTACGATTTCATCCAAGACTGGCGCACGGAACTGCAGCAAATACCGCGCTGTATGGTGGACGAAGAAGAAATCCAGATGCAAGATCTCGGACGGGCGAGGATGAACGCCGAATGTCAGGCCGAGGTAGAGAAGAATCCTTACCGTTGCTCATGTCTCAATGCCGCTCTGGCTGCTCGCCAGGTGCGCAACCCGAAGGATTACGGCATACAGCTGGAGAGTAACACGCAGATGTGTTCGCCGAGTGTCGATTTCAAAGGTGACGTACATCTGTCGGAGTCGTGGCTATGTCCCAGTGTCGGCAACGTCACGACTGAATCCACTGACACCATCTACAGCCGTATGCGCCAGTTTAATCCGTGTATGCGCTGCAAGAACTCTAAGCGATTGTTCGACGATGACCCGAAGTTGGCCGTTGTGAGGGAGGTTTTAGGAATTAAAAAGAATGGATGACGTATGCAGTACATGGTGATAATGAAGGATAAGACGGCGTTTATGACCGACTGGTACACACATGAGAATTGCTGGACGGAGGATATCTTCTGTGTGGTAGATACTATCACAGACCGCGTAACCTTCGATGGTAAAACGTGGCAGGATGTGGATTACGATCATTTGTAATACATAACGTATGAACCAGAGCTGTAGTAATTGTCTGAACGCCTATAACTCGCCGCACGATGCCGATGTGCGTTGCGTGAACCGCGAGTGGCGGCAACAGTTTGAGCCACACATCAGAACGACCGTCGCCCGTGACGAGACCTGTGGCACATGGCAGCAGCGCAAGGACTCTCAAAAGCCACTGGTTTTCAGCCAGCCCGTACAAACAGAATTATTTGATTAAATAGTGACTTATGATAATCGACAGAGTATTTCATAATATCAAGTGTGACAGTTGTGGCGCACTGATCGACGAGGAGACGTGGTGGGACGATAAGGATGCGCTCGCCACCGATATCCTCCGCGACTGCAACTGGATAGAGTGCGAGGGAGGCCGTCACTACTGTGATGAGTGCTATAGCCACGACGATGACGACAATATCGTGACCAAGGATGGGCGCAAGTGGACTGACTATGACCACAAGGAGATCAGACAGCACCACATGAACTACCTCGATCTGAGTGAAGACATGACGCTGACGCAGTTTCGTATGGAGCTGGAAAAAGGAAAGGCTCTCTACCATGCGATGGTTGGTTGGCTTTACAAAGGTATGCTGGGCGACGATTTGGGTGGTGGCAGGGAATGGCTATCGGAACTGCTTGAACGCCGCAAGGGAACGGAAGAGGCAGATTGTTACTATGTGTTTATGTCGCACGGCATCTTTCGCCTGACATATAACGAGGCTTTGGAAAGAATGTATAACTGTAAATGAGATAGACTATGATAGTAATTGAATTGACTGAGGACACGATGTGCGCCCATGACCTGCATGAGTTAACGAACTATCCGCGTCCGTGGTTCCACGCGAAGCCAAAGCTGCAGAAAGGCGCAAGGCTCAATGTAAAGGAGAAATGGTCGAACTTCTTCGGCACCTACTACCGTTGCGATCATGAGAACGGAGAGTACGACATCCCTATTGATAAAGCGAAAGTTGTGAATGAATATTAAATAGCATTATGAAACTCTTCAAACGACTATTGGACTTCCTGAATATCCACCCGGACAGGAATCAGCGGTGGACGCTTTCGACGCTGTTCATCGTTGGGCTGCTGGATGCCTACGTCGGCCCCGCTATCTCGAAGGCATGGGTGACGGAACTTCCTGCCGAATGGCTCGCGTTCCAGTCGCTCGTCTATTCCGTGGTCGGACTGTTCATCGGCATGATCTGGAAAGGCTGGGTGCGGCGCAAGGCTATTCAGTGGTTCACGGTACTCTGCATCATCGAGTCGGCGGCTGGATTGTGTGTTGGTATGTGGCTCTGCTTCGTGGAGTACAACGTGTGGGTGCTGGCCATCGCCTGCCTGCTCTACGGCACGCTGGTGTCGGAGTTCATCGGCAAGTGTCTGATGACCTTCCGTCCGAAGCTATGGA
>JAEEGL012202959.1_pt1 | contig 22502 bp, 17 predicted proteins | sample 9134231 | NCBI WGS metagenome assembly JAEEGL01 (sample SAMN16246548, study PRJNA631951) | gut metagenome | biome: gut microbiome; feature: rumen; material: fiber-attached | host: Bos | place: Iran: Karaj | collected 2018-10
AAGCGTGTTTTACAAGAGCCTTTTTTCATAAAGATATTTCATCATTTTCCACTAATTCAAAATCTTTGTGTGAATAGACAAGATTTTTTTCTGCTTCCTCAATTGCTTTACTCATAGTTTCTACTGCTTGTACAGGAAATTTTCCTACAGCAGTTTCTTCACTAAGCATTAAAACATCGGATCATTGAATTCTAGAATTATAAACATCAGAAATTTCAGCTCTAGTTGGGATAGGAGAATTAACCATTGTTTTTAATAATTCAGTTGCCATAATTGCTGGTTTTCACCATTTTTTACAAGCATCTAATATATATGTTTGGTAATAAGGTAACTTAAAAATAGGGACCTCAATTCATAAATCTCATCTGGCAATCATGATTGCATCGGAAACTTGGATAATTTCATCAATGTTTTCTAGTCATTCTTGATTTTCTATCTTTGCAATAATTTGGACATGGTCTGCATTGTTTTCATGTAAAAATGATCTAACTTCTTCTATGTTTTCTTTAGTTCTCACAAATGAAATTGCTATAAACTCTATTCAACACCCCAAACTAAATAGTAAATCTTTTTTGTCTTGTTCGGTTAATCATGGAAATTTTAAACTCATTCATGGGAAATTCATGTGTCTTCTAGATCAGATTTCCAAGTTATGTTTTGAAACCACTTTAATAAATTTTAAATTTACTTCAATTACCTCCACTTCCATTAATCATGACTCAATTTCAATTTTATCTCAAACTTTTATATCATCTAGTAAGTATGGATAATCACAAAACATGTCGGAATCTAAACTCATTAGAGACTCGTTTACAAAAATTCTAAATTCTTCTCACTTTTTATATGAATATGGATTTTCTCTAGCTCATGTTCTTACTCATGGGCCTTTTGTATCTACTAAAACTCAGAGATTAGTCAATCATTTATCATTTAATTCATGAATTAGTTTAATTACAGGAGCAGTAGTATCATATTGTGCATGAGGGAAATTAAATCTAACTATATTTGCTCAGGCCTTATAAATATTTATGAGATCTTGCTCTTTGTAGTTATCCCTAATTGTTGCAATGATTTTTGCTTTTTTCATGATTTATTAGTTTAACGATAAAATATTATCCAATTGTCATTGCTGGATTTTCTTTATTTTGTTCTAATGCTAAATCAATTTTATTTTGAGCTGTGGCATACATAGTGAATAATACATCTCATTTTTTAACTTTATCTCAAAGTCTTTTTGATATATAAATTCATGCTTCATCAATTGCTGGACATCCAAGTCTTCTGGCAATATGATTTATATTGTGTAAATCTACTTTTTTAATTTTTCCACTCTTTTCTGCTAAAATTTCTTTTGTAAAAATTCCTGGTTTAAGGTCTTCACTTTGGATATCTGGATTTTTCCCATTTTGGGCTTTGATTATTTTTTGCATCATTTTTCGAGCTTCTCAAGATTCTAGTTGTTTTCTGGCAAGAGTCATAGCTTTTTTGCCTTTTGCAAGTCAGGCTATTTGAATAATCTTGCTGGCAAGAAATACAGCCTTGTTCTCTAAATCAAGAGGTCTTTTTGCGTGTTGTTGTAATACCCTTAAAACTTCTCTTACTTGTAATATAGCCCCCACTCAATTACCAATAACTTCTTTTGCTGGAGTAATTTGAACTGTCATTTTCATTCAGAGCTTTTTACCAACGTATTCAAATTTTTTCTTCCAATCGAGGGCTTCTTTCATGGTTGTCACTTTAGCAGTTGGTCCAACAGGAATATCAATTACTGAATGAGTTACTCACATTGCATATTTTTTTGCCATGATGCTTGATACCACTTTAGCTCTAGATTGCATCGAGAGAGGGTATTGAACTTTAATGAGTCTATCATCAGCTGGAGCTAAATCTAAACTTCATCCCCAAACTAAACAACAATTATTTTCTTCTATTAATTTTTCAATTCATTCTTTGTCAAAGTTTATATCCATGAGAACATTTACACATTCACCTGTTGCAGCAGGAGAAGTTATGGCTTTAGAGAAATTTTTTGGCATTTTAATTCCTAAACTTGCAAGAATAGGAATCGCAATCATTGTGGTCTCATTTCCTGGTACTCATCAAATACAATGTTTGTCTGCTACAATTTCTCATTTTGGATATTTAAACATTACTCCACATTCAGCCATAGCTTTGGCTGTTTGATACATTTCTTCATCAGTAGTAGGATAGAAGAAACTAGATGCAACGTAATATGTCATCATTATATCATCAAGTTTGTTTTCTGATATATCTTTAATGATTGAATATGTTTCTTCATAAGAAATTGGTTCTCATCTCATCTTTTTCCTAATGGCTGTGGTTGTTGCGGATGCTCATTCTGTAAGACAGACTCCAACCATTTCTAGGTTTTTAAGTTTGTATCTTTTTGCTAATTCAGCTGAGACAGCAACGGTTCAAACTGTTACTCTGTTTGAAAAAGATACATCTGCAACAATTTCTTCTCAGTTCATTCTTATTATTTCAACTTTATCATGTACGGTAATACCATAAGCAAAAGCTTGTTTAGGATTAAGAAAGACAATCATTCTTTCACCATCTTCCATGTCACTTATTAAAAGTCTGGCAGTGTAGTAAGAGTCTTCATCATCTCTAAAAGAGTGGAAGTTTTTTCTTCGTTTATCAAATCTTTTTGCTAATCGTCACATTTTTTGTTTTTATTTATATGAATAAAAGGTATTTGATTATATTCTGAAAAGCAAAAAAATGCAAATTTTTGGTGAGATTTTTACATGATTTTTTTAGTTTTTTAAGTGTTTGAAAAATATAGGTAAAACTGTATATTTAAGTTGGTTTATATTAGATTTTGATTTATGCTTTCACTTTATATTCATATTCCATTTTGTGTAAAAAACTGTCCATATTGTAGTTTTTCTGTTGTCCAAAATCCTGATGCTAGAATGATTCAGATATATTTAGAAAACTTACACAATGAAATAGAGGAATGGTGAAAAGTGTTTTGAAAAGTAGAGATTAGAACAATATATTTTGGGTGAGGGACTCCAAATTTGATATGAGTGGAGGAGGTAAAAAAATTAGTTAATCATTGTGAACAAGTTTTTGATTGTGAAAATGTTGGTGAACTTAGTTTTGAATGTAATCCATTTCCACAGGATCAAATTTACGAGTTTGTTTTGGATTTGCAGAAATCGTTTAGGAAATATCCAAGAGTTCGTTTTTCTTTCTGAATCCAGAGTTTAGACAATTGAGTTTTGGGAAATACATGACGTCCATATACATTTCCAGGGATGGTTGATTTTTTACGTTGATTGCGTAATTTAAAAATGGAGAATAGTGTATATAACTTTGATTTTATGGCATTTGGAGTTTTCAATCAGACTAAAAAGTGAGATTTGCAACTTTGGACACCATCGGCTTTGGAGTTTTTTCATGATTTTGTAAATTCATGATTTGCAGATAGTTTTTCGTTGTACATGTTGGAACTTTTTGAACATCAAAAATGGAAGAAAGAATTGGGATGAAATTCTACAGTAAATGATAAATCTGAATTGTTTTGAAGTGAAGATGAAATATATGAAGAATTTGATATTTTGAAAAATATAATTCAAGAATGATGATACAAACGTTATGAAATATCAAATTTTGCTGCTGTAGGAAAGTCCAGTATTCATAATAGAGTTTATCGAGAGATGGAGGATTATTTGTGATTGTGATTATCTGCATCATCATTTATAAATGGTAAAAGTCAGTATTTCTGATGTGTTATTGAGAAATTAAAAGAAGTAGATTCTTTACTCTGATTACAGTGACAATGAGTACGTTGGACAAATACGCCATACTTTCCAAAGTATATTTGAAATGAAAAATTACAAAAATCTGAAATTAAACCATTATTAGAAAGGGATTATTTAATTGAATCTTTTTTCTTGTGATTACGTACAGATAGATGAATCAATAATATATCGAAATTTGAATCAGTTTTAGTCAATGATTATTTAGAAAAAATTAAGCTGTATAAAGAAAATGATTTTTTTGAATTATGTGAAAATAGGATTGTGCTTACTGATAAATGAATGGATTGCTATAATGGAATAATTACCGAATTATTGAATGAAGTTTAAAATCTTATATACCTGCAGAGAATGTTTTATCTTTTTTCTTTCATAGATTCATAGGATCTATTAATTCTCATAAGCTAATCCGTCAAATCTTTTCTTGGTGTTCTGTGTTTTCTTGGTGTTCTATGGGTATTCAAACTTTACGGTCCCAATCTTGTTGTAAGTAAGAGTGTTGTTGGGATGCTAATTCTAAACTACTACAAATATGTAGATTGTTCATCATTTCTGGATTATGTAAATCATCAACGGTTATGAGTCTGTTTATTACGAGGGGCTTTTCAATTTCTTGGATGTTAGGGTTGTAACAAAGAATAAATGTTCATTTTTGAAGAAAATAATTAATTATTTTGACTATGGTGTTATCCATAGTTGCTGAATTTTTTGAATTTCTTCTAGAAAATCATGCAATATTTACAGTTGATCAATCGTTAAATGTAATTTCGAAGAACTCTTTTAGTTCCTGTTTTGTTGCTCATTCTGCCCATTTTTTTGCCCAAAGCCACATATTTTTCAGATGTTTTTCGCAATTTTTTCTAATATCAGATAGAGGAATACTAAATGAAAGTCTACTTTGGGTATTGACCCGTCTTTCAAAATTTCTAATGTTATAATTAGACAATCATTTACCGTTGCTTATATCATCAAATTGAACTTCCATATTTCTTTCTCAAATAATTTTATCGTTTTCGTCTTTTATTTCGAAGGTGATATTAAATTTAAAATCCCTATAAGATCAGTTTCTTCACCTAGCTTTTCATCAAGAGATTCTTTTATAGAATGCTAAAACAGTGTCTCGTTTTTTTTGGTCACTAACTATTTCAGGGTAGTGCTTTTCCATTCTCCCAATCCATTCATATTCGCTAATGTATGGAGATGGAGATCTTTTTCTTATGTTTGTCGGAGCTATTTTATCTAAATCGGTAAGTATATCGTCTAATTGTTCTTGTTCTAGAATTCCTTTATTATCTATAGATATTTCTTTTATTGTAATTGTTTGTCATTGAGGTACATATTTATTTGGATGTGCATTTAAATCTGCTTTGAACATTTTAAACCGAGATTTACTGATTTTTTTTATATCATCAAAATTTTGATCACTAATTCATCTCATAGATAAACGGAATCATATAGCATCGTTAATTTTTTTTCATTCAATGATTTTTTCGGTAGATGATGATGCATTTTTTAATCTTTTACTTAATTGTAATTTTGTGGGATTATTGTCATTGTGAGTGGTTACAATATTATCTAACAGTCATCATCATATATTAAATAGATTTTTAGTAACATTGTCCCATTGAAAGCTATCAATTCATTCTCATAAATTAGTATATTCGTGTATTCTAAGTTGATTGTTTGTTAATGCTCGTAAAATATCAGCATATTGAGATGTTTTTTTAGACCATTGCATTTGTCATAATGTTCATCTTTTACCGTAATATGCGATTTTTCATCTATCTAATAGATATGATATTACGTTGATGTAGTCATTTTCGGATGCTCTAATATTATTTGTTATAAAAGGAAAGTCTCAGTCGTGAAATACTTGATCAATTCTTTTCCCCCAAGATTCCCGTACTTTATTTGCAAGGTTGAAAATTGTACATATGTAATTTAAAGCTTTTTCAGAAAAAACTACGTAAGTTTTTTTGTCTTTTTTATTTAATCTTGTGGTAAAAGCTTCATCTCAAAATTTTTCATAAAGAACTTTGGCAATTTGTATCCTAACATTTCTTGTCCTTACATTTTTAAACTCTTTGTTTTGTGATATATAGTTTATAAATAGTTTTGAGTTTTTTGCATCTTCGAGTAGTTTTTGGACGTTTTTTTTCTTTATTTTATCAAAAAAATCAATAATTAAATTTTTATATTTTTGTGCAATTAGTTTATCATCTACTTCGCTTTCTATTAGTTTAAAAAGATTTGATTGGATTTTTTCGGTTGTGTTTGTAAGTATTGAGCTTTTTATAGTTGATGGGTTAGATAAAAATTTTGAATTTTCATCTGAAGATAATTCTCTAATTTTAAAATCTTTAGTGATTGATAATCATCTATTAGTATTTTCAGAGGAACCGAAATCATTCATTAACATAATCTCAGTCAAATTTCTTTTGATTTCTCTTTCAACTTTACTGTATTTCTTTTTTACGGATTCTGTGTGTAGAATTTCTTGTTTCTTTCACATGAAAATGATATATTTATACTAAACAAATATATTATATATTTTTTATAAAAAAAGTCAAATTATAAATATGTGGGTTTTATGAAAATAATCCTATAAATAGATTAGGAGCAAATTCAAAAATCATTCTTAAAGAAGCGAATAGGAATAAAAATATTCATTCAGTTTTTGATAGTTTCCAGCCCGTTCTCATAAACAATAAAGTAATTATGAGAGTGAATATTAAAATAAACATAGAAAATATATTATCATACATTAAGCTTCCTAATAAGCTTTCACAATTTCAGATTAGACATTTGGGTGTTAAGTGTAAAGGAGTGATTACCGAAGAAATTCAAATTATTCATAAAATATTGAATATATCAGATCATATTACATTTCATACTCACATATCGTATTTTTTCTTGATTATTGCTGCTAAAGTGGCGGCCATTTCAGGCAAACTAGTACCTGCAGCGATAATTGTGGCTCAAATTGCTCGCTCAGATATTCAAATGACAGTAGCAACATATACAGCAGATGCCACAATTATGTCTGATGACATTACTAACAGTCCAATACTTGCTATTATTTTAGTAATATTCAAAAGTATTCAATTTTCATGCTCTTTTCTTCTCTGTTTCTTTTTGTTGAACATAGAAAGACAGAATAGAATCAAAATTACACACATAAATATAGTAGAATATGGTGTTAATCAAAACTGTATATTAAATCAGTTTTCTGCATTTATGTTCACTATGGATAAAATAAAAATACATATAAATAAATACATGAAATTTTTAATTTCTGGAAGTTCTATTCAATTAGCATTTCATACTTCTTCCATAGGATCTTTTTTTATCCATAAATATCAATTATAGCATAAAAGAAGAGTCAGACATATTGTTCCTTCTCGCCGTAATACTTTTTGGTCTCGAAGAAATATGAATAATAAACATGAGATTAAAAATAAAAACAGTCCATCTCTATAAACGAGTTTTTTTTGTATGGCTATTGGTACAAATATAGCGCTTAATCAAAGTATAAATCATAAATTGAATATATTAGATCATACAATATTTCATACAGACAGAGATCCACTTCAATTTATAGCAGACATTGCGGATAAAAATAGTTCTGGAGCTGATGTTCATATTGCTAAAATAGTTAATCCTATGAATAGTGGTGATAGTTTGAATATTTTGGCTACTCTTACGCTGGAATTGATTAATTTATCTGCAGAAAATCATAATAGAAATAATCATAATAGTAATACGGTGACAGCCAATATCATGGTATCTGTATGAGCAAATAAATATAAGTAATTTTAATATTTTATATTAAAAAAACAAGCTATATCATTTAGCTTGTTTCTTTTTTTTATGTGATATTATTCATCATCTCCACCTTGTTCCTCCAATGTCATTCCAATAATTTCATCATCATCGTTTGGCTTTTCTGTAGTAGTGAGAGCTTCTCTATTAATATAAACATACATAGGAATAATCATGGGAACTCTTCAAATGATTTTTTCTATTTCTCATTCTAATAGTTCTTTAATAGTTCTAAGATTTTCCTTTATTTCCATTTTCTTTTTTAGGTTTTTATTATACTCTGCTCTGGCTAATTCAACAATCTGAGTATGAATTGTTTTTACTTCACTTGAATAAACAAATCCTCTAGATTCTATCTGCAAGTTTCCAACTAATTCTTTAGTTTTTGTATCAATCTTGAATATTAAAGCGACTACCCCATCTTGTCACATAATTCCACGAGCTTTTGTTACATATTCTCAACTGAGATGTCATTGTCATTTACCATCAATTGTTACCGTATCAAGCTTTAATTTTTTCTCTGATAATAGAACACATTCATCATAAAGTTCAACAATCTGACCGTTTTTTGGAAGTAAAATTTTTTCTTCAGGGATTCTCATATCTAAAGCAATTTTTTTATGTGCGTGTCTCATTAATGATTCTCCATGGATAGGGCAGAAATATTCAGGTTTTAGTAGTGCCATCATTTCTTTCATATCTTCTTGGCATGCATGTCCAGATGTATGAAGTGCCAAAGTTGGTTCATCAACTAAATCGATTCCCATATCAATTAAAGTATTCAATAATGATCCAACAGCTTTTTCGTTCCCCGGAATAGTATGAGAAGATAATAATATACAATCTCCAGGTCTAATCATGAAATCTTTGTAGGTATTAGTAGCCATTCTTACGAGAGCACTAAATTCTTCTCATTGAGAGCCAGTACAAACTATCATTACTCTTTCATCTGGCATTTGGTCAATTTCGCCAGAAACGAGTCTAATCATATCTTTTGGAACATTAATATATCCGAGTTCTTGACAAAGCTGAACATTTCATACCATAGATCTTCCTGCGAGAAAAATTACTCTATTATGTCTTACGGCACTTTCAATAATCTGAATGAGTCTTCAGATGTTTGATGCAAAAGTCGAAATAACGATTCTTTGATTTGGGTGGCTTTTAATTACACGATCAAGATTTTCTCCAATTAATTTTTCACTTGGAGTGTGTCATGGAGTTCTAGCATTTGTAGATTCTCCGAGATATAATTTCACTCACTCTTGTCCAATTCTGCTAATTTTCCCTAAATCAGCAGGTTTATCAATTGCGGGGATGAAGTCGATTTTGAAGTCTCATGAATGTATGATATTTCATTTTGGAGTATGAATTGCATATCACATTGATTCAGGAATTGAGTGATTTACGCGGAAAGGTTCTACTAAAAATTCTCAAAGTTTGATTATATCGATATCTGGATCGATAATTTTATATTTCATTTTTTTCTGATCTTGGTCATTTTGACTTCTTTTAATTAATCCTAAAGCTAATGGAGTAGTATAAACGATAGGATAATCTAATTCTGAAAGGATATGCTTGATTGCTCCGATATGGTCAAGATGTCCGTGGGTAATTAAGATTCATTTTATATTTTTCTTTTTTGTAATTAAGTAAGAAATATCGGGGATAATGTAATCTACACCGTGCATATCAAAACTTGCAAATTCAAGTCACGCATCTATGATAATAATATCATCCTTGTATTCAATTACTGTCATATTGATTCAGATTTCCTCTAATCCTCAAAGTCCAAAGACTCTAACAGGAAGTTCATCTTTTTTAACTAATTTTCTTAAATCTGCTATAGATTGAGTTGGAGCTTGATTCCTATGTTTTAAGAAATTGGCTGAAGATAATGTTTTATCTGCTCATTGTGTGTAATTTGTTCTTGAACTTGCAATTTTAGCTGTATTTGTTGTTGTATTTATAATTCTAGTCGAATTAGTGTTTTTAGTGTGAGTAGTAGCTCAATTTCTAGAAGCTGTAGTTGCTGAATGAGTAGTTCTTCTCGTAGGAGTTGGGCTTTTTAATTGTCAATTTACAGCTTGAGCGTAAAGAGTTTGACTAGATGTATTTCTAGAATTGTAGGTTCTAGTTTCTGTTGGATAATTCTTTTTAGAATTGTTTTTTCTGCTTAAATTAATAGAAATGTTTGAGTGCATTTCTCTGTCACCTTGTGTTGTAATCATAATTTGTTATAAACAATATAAATTTTTGTTTAGAAGAGCGCTTTACTTATTTATAATCCCCTCAATGTTGGATTTATTAGATTTACGTAAGTCATGTGAGGATAGACACATACCATTAATTTCTATTCAAACTCAAGATTTTCTAATTTCTCGGCTTGAGAGCCATCAACCTAAAAGAGTTTTAGAAATTTGATCGGCTGTGTGATATAGTAGTATTGTCATTTCTCAAACAATTTCCAAGCGGTGAGGAACATTAACATCATTTGAAATCAGCTATCCAGCTTACCTTGAGGCCTTGAAAAATATAGAAAAAGCTGAATTAAATAACGTAGTTCTCTATCCTTTTGATATTAATGAAGTTTCGTTAGAAAAGTTTTTTTCTCAGAAATTTGATGCGGCATTCATCGATGCTCAGAAGAGTCAATATTGAGATTACCTGCAGAAAATTCGATCACATCTTACACCAGAAAATACGCTTTTACTTGACGATGTCATCAAATATCAAAATAAACTAGTTCAATTATATCAATTACTTGAAAAAAAGCAAATAAATTACAAGATTTTTGATACTGAACCATGAGATGGGGTTATGTTGATTGAATAGTAACATTTATTTCATTGACAAAAAAGATAAAATTACTATAATATTAATACAAAAAAAGAAGTTGAACTAAAAAATGAGATTATGAAGAAATTGACTTTAAATGAATCAAAGAGGCTTATATGGCTTACTTGGTTCTTGATTGTTTCTATGGGAGTTGTTGTGTATTTTTCAACAAATCCGATAAGATGGTGGGGAATTATGTTGGCTGGAGTTGTTCTTTTGGGGGCACTTATTAATTTCTTGGTGAAGTCGAGAAGAATTCCTGCTATAAAAGATGAAACCTTGCCAACAGTGTTCTCACCAACAGCATTTCTTGCTATATTGGCAACATTTGTAAGTTCATTCGTATCCAAAGAGGGGACAATTAATTCTTTATCTTTGGCGTTTGGTGTGGTTGCAATTGCTAATTTCATCTGTCTTTTGCCAGAGATGCACTATAGTGAGTAAGCGACCGTTTATTGTATGTGGAATCTGTCATGGTATTCTATGGCAGATTTTTAAAAATATTCTTTAATTATCATTATATAATTCTTTATATGTAACCTTAATAAGATTTCATAGATATTCATAGTTATCTACATTATCTACGTAAATCATAGGTTTTGCTCATGGGTATGGGATTTGCATTTCGAGGTTCTTAATTAGATCTTTGGCTTTTTCTGTTGGCTTTAGTAGTAGGCGATTATCGTAAATTCAGCCAATGATTTTTCAATGAAAATATAAGATGAATTCTCACATCATTTGACGATAAGAGATTTCTGGTAAATCTGACAATTGATCTAATATAAATTGTAAATAATTTTTAGAACTAACCATTAATATAAATATAAATTAAACTTCAGCACTTCTATTAACTCTATTCATGATTCAGTATCAGATTCATTCCTCAGGCAATTTTTCTACGAAGAGGAGATTGATTCATGATTTTTCAGCATTATGATAGTGATCAAATAATGAATGAGCACAACTTGCTAGATTGGATTTAGTTCATCGTGGGATGATTATAATTCAGTTGTTTATAAAGTTCTTAACTAGTTTTTTGTTGTTGTCTATTAACTCTTGAGTGAGTAAAATTCAGATTTTTTTATCTTTTGATTCAAAATTTTTAGATAAAACCGATATATCAGAAAGCTTATCAAAAATCTTAACATGTCATGAAATACTATAATGTTTGTATCTCATTCATGGTGAAAGTTCGGGATTTTTGGTTGTATATTCTACTTTAATTTCATGGTTGAAACAGTCTTCTAAGTCTTCTTTGGTAAGGAAGCCTGGACGAAGAATTTGAATTTTAAATTTTCATTTACCGTTAGGAACTACATGCATTACGGTAGATTCAATTCCAGCGAAAGATTCTCAGTCATTAATAATTAATGGAACGTTGTCACCTAAATTATCATAAACCATTTTTGCATTTGTTGGACTTGGCTTTCAACTGATGTTTGCACTTGGAGCTGCAACTGGTAATTCAGCTATTTGCAAAAATTTTTGAGCAACAGTATTTGATGGCAAACGTATTCATAGATAATCTAATGGACATGAACGATTTGAAATAGTTCATTCTTTCTTTTTAAGGAGGAGTGTGAGAGGTCATGGCATTAGTTTATCGATAATAGTTTGTTGAATTTCGTTTTCTACGGTAGTGTAATCCTTAATTTGTTCTTTGAATCATAAATGTGTAATTAAGGGATTATCTTGAGGTCTTCATTTTAATTTAAAAATATTTTGAACGGCTTTATCATTACGAGCATCTGCACCAAGTCCATAAATTGTTTCAGTTGGGAAAACAACTAATTCTCAATTTTCTAATAATTTTTTAGCTTCTTGATATACTTTAATTGAAGGTGTTTTTATGTTTGAAGGTTTTATATTTTTATCTTCAGATTTTTTATTATTTAAATTTTCTGAAAAATCCTTAAAAGTCAGAGATCTATTAGCAAGATATAATGGGATTGCCATAATCATGATTTGCATAAATTTAGCGATAGCATTAGGAATTCATATTACCTCTATTAAAAAATAGATTATACTAGTTGATAATGCGGTTCATGTTAGAGAAATTGAGAAATAAGATATAAGTCTCATTTTAATATGATCATTCATATTAAAGTTTTTTTTGAGATTTAATGAAAAAGATGTAATCATTCCGCATACACCACTAATTATATTTGATGGAATGATATTTAATCAAATGGAAGTTAAGATTACAAAACTTATGCAGTCTACAATGGCTCAAACGGCTGATAAAATTAGATATAAAAATGCATGTCGAGCCTCTTCCTTTGTTTTTTTGCGAAAATCCTCATCGTTTAATACTTCTAGAATCCGGCCTAGAAGTTCTTTTAACATCTGAACATATTTTTTCGCATATTCTCTTATATATTTTTTCACAATAGGCCACATATTCACATGGATTATCCTAAAATTAATTTATAAGTTTTCTTTCATTTTCTAAGTAATGCTATTCCATTAATTAAATCATCAGATTTTATGGTCTTTTGGATATCTTCTACTTTTTCTTCATTAAAATATATAGATCATGCCTGAATCATTTTTTTGGTTTCTCCGTTAGATGATGCTAATCCAGATTCAACAATCAAATCCATTAATCTAGTTTCATTTCACTGTAATTTTACACTTCCAGTTTCACGAGCAAGAGCTGCTTTTTCATCATCAGACATTTTTGAAATAATAGCTAATTTATCTCCGTCTCCGAATAGCACATCAATAATTTTCTGAACTTTTTCAAATTCAGATTCTCAATGAAGATCTTTTATAAATTCTTTTGCCAAAGTTTTTTGAGCTAATCTTTGTTCAGGAGCTTTTTGATGTTTCTCTATTATATCCATAATTTCTTCGGGAGATAAGAATGAAAATACTTTTAAATATTCTTCAACCTTGCTATCATCAGTATTAACAAGGTATTGATAAATTTCATACGAACTTGTTTTATTTTTATCTAGCCATAAAGCATTTCCAGTACTTTTACCAAATTTATTTCCAGCATTATCCAAAATCAAAGGCATAGTAAATGCATATGCATTTTTTCATAATTTTTTATTGATGAGTTCGATTCCTGTAGTAATATTTCACCATTGGTCAGATCATTCTACTTGCATGATACAATTCTTAGTTTCATATAAGTGTAGGAAATCGTATCACTGTAATAGAGTGTATGTAAATTCTGCAAATGTAATACCAGTTTCTAACCTTCTACTGATAATATCTTTGTTAAGCATATAACTTACATTGATATATTTTCATATTTCGCGTAAAAATTCTAAAATTGTAATGTCTTTAGTCCAATCGTAATTATTTACAACTTCGACATTTCCATCAAATAAACCTGTTACTTGTTTTTTTATTCATTCAAAGTTTTTTTGAACTGTCTCATATGCTATAACTTCTCTTTCTGCTGTAGGTCTAGGATCTCAGATTAATCCTGTAGCACCACCAACTAATAAAATTGGATGGTGACCAGCTTTTGCGAGGCGCTTTACAGTAATTAAACTACTATAGTGTCAGATGTGTAAACTATCAGCTGTAGGGTCAGTACCCCAATAAAAAGTAGCGTTACATCAGTTAATTATTTTTTCTAAATCTTCTCATGCGGTATCTTTTATTAAACCACGCCATTGTAATTCTTCAAATAAATTCATAATATCCCAAATGAATAAATAAAAATCAAGCACTTTGTCACGGTCTGAATTATAGGATTTTGTGGATAATATGCAAGTTGTATCAAAAATTTCTATCTTGAAAAAGAAGATTTGAATAATATATTATAGCTATCATTTGCGTTATTTTACGTGAAGTAAATCTTTTAGTTTGATATGAAAAATTATGTCTAAAAAAGTAGCATTGATTGTTTTGGATGGGTTTGGGTTAACTAAAGATTCTCCTGACAGAAATTCAATTATTCAAGCAAAAACTCCAACTTTTGATTATTTGTTTTCTAAAAGTTATTCCAAAATTGAGGCTTCATGACGTGCTGTAGGGTTACCTGATGGACAGATGTGAAATTCTGAAGTTTGACATACGACAATTTGAACGGGTAGAATCATCAAGCAATCTTTGGTAGAAATTTCAGATTTATTTGATGAATGAAAATTTGCTGATTTGGAGCCATTTAAGAAATGAATTGAGCATGTTCGTGAAAATTGATCAAAATTACACTTGCTTGGATTATTTGGTCCTGGTGGGGTACATTCGGTTGATACTCATATGATAAATATGATAAAAATTATTCCAAGTGATGTAAAGACTTATATACATTTTTTCTTGGATTGACGTGATGTCCCAGCACAGTCTGCTGCTGGGTTTATGAAAGATTTTGAAGAGTTTTTGAAAGACTATACAAATGTAAGAATCTCTACATTATGAGGTAGGTATCGGTGAATGGATAGAGATAATAATCGAGATCGTGTTCAAAAGGCGTATGATGAAATAGTTTTTCAGCAAACTCAGACTTCAGATACTCCTACTGAATATATTAAAAAACGTTATGAGGCTTGAGAATCTGACGAATTTCTTACTCCTGTAACTTTTTTGTGATCAGAATGAATTGAAGATAGAGATACAGTTTTTTATCTAAATTTCCGTGCTGATAGAGCTAGACAAATGACTCAGGCTTTATTAGTTTCACAAGATTCGAAGAAAGCTGAATTATATGAAAAATGGAATAAAGGATTTATTACAAAGAATATGCCAAATCTTTATTTTGTTGCTATGACAAAATATTATAAAGAATATGATTGACCTACATTTTTGGTTCCAAAAGATATTAAAAACACACTTTCAGAAGTTTTATCAGATCATGATTTACGTCAATTTCATTTGGCAGAAACAGAAAAGTTTGCACATGTGACGAAATTTTTCAATGCAGAAAAGGAAATAGTTTATGATTGACAAAAAAATACAATTATTCCATCTCATAAGGTAGCTACATATGATTTAGATCCTGCAATGTCAGCTCCTGAAATTTTAAAAACTTTAATTGAAGAAAGTCCAAATTTTGATGCATTTATAGTTAATTTTGCAAATGGTGATATGGTATGACATACTGGAATTTTACCTGCTGCAATTAAAGCTGTAGAAACTTTGGATGATGTAATGTCAAAATTACTTCAATGGAGTAAGGATAATGATATTGATATATTAATAACGGCAGATCATTGAAATTGTGAAGAAATGTGACCAGAATCTTCTCCAAAGACGTCACATACTACAAATCTAGTTCCGTTTTGGTATATTCATCAATGAGAGCCGCAGGACAATATAGAGAAAGAATGATGATTATCGGATATGGCTCCTACAATGTTGACGTTGTTTGGAATAGATGTTCCGAAAGAAATGACTGGACATAGTTTAGTTAAATAATGATTATTAAAAAATCCCTTTATGTAATATTGGGATTTTTTGATAAAATTTATTTTAAAAATTCAGATTTTTTCTTCATCCAAAATTCTGATTGTCTAGTTAATAATTCTTCATCCTGTTTGTTTTTTAGAAAATATTTTACAGACTCTTCTAAGAAAATTGTATTTTGGCTTCATTTGAAAACTAAGATAACAGTATTTTTACTAGATTTTTCTTTCAACTTATTCTCAACTATTTTATTTAATTCTTTTAATGATTTGCAAACAGTTAAAGTGTTGGTTGATCAAAATTTCTGAAGTTCATCTGCTAAGAATTCATTCATAGATTTACCTAAAAGGAAAAGCTGGTCTCATGATTGAGATACATATCAAGCTAACTTGCGGTGTTCAGATTCAGTTAAATCTCATAGTTCTCTCATATCTCATAAAATCAACCGGATTTCACTTTTTGAGAAACAATTATTTCTGATAGTGAAAACTGTATCAATGGTTTTTCTTACGCTTAGAGGGGATGCATTATATGTAGAATCGATTATCAAAGTATTAAATTTTCAATCAAAAACAGATAATCTTCATGGTTGAAGTTTATATGTTAATTCTAGTTTTTTCTTATCTGGGAGGTGTAAGTCTTCTTTTCGTTGATAAGCTAGAGTCTCAGTAATTCATATTGCCACACCAATGTATCCATAATTCATTTTTCCGAATAGGTTGGTTTCAATTTTATATGTTTTATTTTTAATATGGAGAGAAAAGTTTGATCTTAAATCAGCATTTTCTTTTCATTTTTTGAAAGAGTGTTCATCAAAATATATGCCGGCTTCTATATTATCAGTGTCAAACGTTTTATACATTAATTTATCTACTTTGATTTTTGGGGCTAATTGCTGAGCGTATTCATCATTTGCGTTTAGGAAAACTAATGATTTTGTATTCAACGCCATTTTAATTTCTTCGCTAGCGATTTTTTGTGGATTTCCAAATTGTTCGCTATGAACTGCATCAATGGCGGTAAAAACTCAGATATCTGGGTGTGCGATCTTTAATATAAAGTCCATCTCTCAAGGATTGTCTATTCCATATTCCAGTACAATTGCATCATAATGTTTTTTACCAAATAACGATATAAATAAAGATTTACAGCAAACTTTAAACATATTTAGAATGGAAGGAGACCGTTTTGTAATTTCGAAAACGCTTAGTGAGAGTCAGAATTCTCAATTGAAATTTTTTGGTGATGTAGATATCTTTTTATTTGGGAAAAATTTTTGCAGAGTTTGAAAAATAATCATACGACATGAAGTTTTTCATACACTTCAATTTATTCAAATCACGGTTGGTTTATGACGTTTAATGTAATTATGTGCACATTTTGCCAAAAATAAATAGCATCGGTGAAGTAATTTTTTTTTCATTATATTAAGTTTTACTTAAAAATTATTTTTTGGAAATTTTTCTTTTTTTGAAAGCTGGTTTTTTTTCAATTTTTTTAACTCTTTTTATTAGTTCTTCAGCTTGTGGCACGCGAAAAGCAAGGGAAACAATTACGGCCATTGGGACAGCCAACAAAACTCACAAGAATCACATTATAGTTCCGCATAAAATCATACACAGAAAGACGATTAGTGGGCTAACTCACAGAGTTTTTCACATTAAAACGGGAACTAGAATTTTTTCTTCAGATTGTTGAATTAGTATGTATAGAATTATAATGGCAACTAAACCTCGTCATCCGGAGAATATTAAAGCAGATATGGCGGCAGGCAATGCTCATAAAAAAGGTCCAATATATGGAATTATTTCAAATAGTCATGCTAATATAGCAAGAGTTCATTTTTGAGGGATGCTTATGCCAAATAATTCTAGAGCCCATAGTCATAAATATGACATTATTCATATAAATAGGCATAGGAAAAGTTGGCTTTTTAATCGAGTTGTGATTCCGGAATATGCAGCATCAATTCTTGGTAGAACATTTGTATAATGACGGAATATATACTTTAATCCGTATTTAATATCATAATGTGCTATAGAAAAGAAAATACATAAAGTAAGTACTATAGAAAAATCTACTATAATAGAGAAAATATTCCCGAAGAATATTAGAGCCTGTCACGCAATTGATTTTACATATCCACTAGATGTAGACATAATACTTCATATATTTTCAGTTATTATATTTAAAACATTATCGGAATTTGAATTTTGCATCCATTGAATTAGTTCATCTTTTAAGAAAGTAGGGAGTCGCTTAGCTTCTTCTATGTATCATGGAACTCATAATTGAGCTAACGAAGATTGAAGTTTTAGTAATCATGACATCAATGATTGCAATAGTTCAGTTCATCGATTAAAAAAGAAAGGGATGAGAATTATGAAACCAGATAATACAAAAAATGTGGTTAATAAGTAAGTAATTAAAATTCATATTCATCTACTTTTGGTAAGTCTTTGCCAAAAAACAATACATCATTCAAGTGCTAAAGAAATAATAAAGGCGGCAATTACCATATATATGTATGATAATGAGATGTACATCATATATCATAGTATGACTATAGCCAATCCAATTAACCAAAATTTTAATATTAATCTGGTTGTTTTTGCTGACTGTAGTGTTATTTCATCTTGGTTTTTTTCTAATAAGTGTGTTGTGGGTTTATCCAATTTAGGAGTAGGAAAACGCTTTGCATATTTTTCTTTAACGTTTTCTTTCCATTCTTGAAAAGTTTGTGCAAAATTTTGCTTTTTTTTCTCTCGATTTTGTTTTAGTTCTTTCAGCATAAGAGTGATTGAAAAGATGTAAAAGCAGATCAGAATTCTTGTTCAAAATAAGCATTCCACTCAGATCTTGTGTGTTCTTGGATATAGGATATGAGATTAGGAAGTTTATTCTTATCTAAGTTTATAAATATTTTGTAAAAATCTCAATTTATAGGTGTTGATATTAAGTTATTATCTCTAATGTAGTTCATTATAACTCTTCTAAATTGGTTTCTTGTTGTGGCATTTTTGCTTAATTTTACACCAATATGGCATGAAATCTGATTGAATTGTTTATTGGGGTATTGTTTTATCCACCAGAATCCAAAAAATCCTTTTGTACAGTATTGTCTTTTTTTGGTTAAATAACGTACATCCTTGGTTCTCAAGCGAAATTTATGTTTAATCAAAATACACTAAAAACATGTAAATAAAATTTACCATTTTCAAAGATTAGTAAAAATTAGTTTCTTTGCAAGATTTTTTCTTTTAAAAAAGGTCTATTCTTATGAGATAGACCTCTTTTTTTATAAATTATTCTTCAGGATTTTCTGGTTGTTCTGTAGTTGTTTGTTCTGTTGTTTCACTGTCTTCTGAAATCTCAATATTGTCTGTAATTATATCATCACCATAAAGGTCCTCATAATTTTCACCTTCAACACTTCATCACATCATTCATCCTAAATAAGATGATAACATTTCACTTAAATCTTGAGCATTATCAGGAGCTGTTGTACTAAATTCAGAAATTGAATTGTATTTCCAAGATCATTTGAAAGGAATAATAGTATCTGAACTTCATTCTGATGGTGCTTTTATAGTTAGAGTTGCATTAAATTTTAAAGCAATTGTAGCTGTTGATAATTTTGGAGATATTGTTCATTCTAAACTTATACTATCTGCAATATTGGCAGAAATTTTATATTTAGAGAAATATTTTTTCTTTGCGGAAATTGTTATTAAAGAATTATTGTTTTCAGATATATTTATTTCATAGTCTTTACCTGCATATCAGTTTGCATCCATAATAGTTTCGTTATCTTGTATTTGCATATTCTCAATAACTGTTGTTACTTTATCTTTTCAAGTGATAACTATGTATCATTCAAAATTTTGGATATTTATTTCAGGTATTTCTCATGTAAGTTCTTCGTTTAAGTTAGTATTCATCGTGTTATAATATTCTTTTATTAATTCGTTTAATTTTTCATTATCTAACGATATTTTTCGGGCATTGTATCCATTAAATTGTGAGAATTTTCAGCTATAGACGGTAGATCACTCATTTATTATAATCTCTTTTGCTTTGTTGTTTAATTCTTTAGAATCTTTTAAGATAGAGAAAGTATTAGGCATATCGCTTAATCATGACATAGGTATAGAAAACCGTTGATTTTTAAATCCTGCAGTCATCATTCCAACCATGGCTAAGTTTTCACTTCATGTTAAGTCAAGTGATGCAAGGTTTAAATAAAGGGCATTATTAACTAATTTTATATCTAGTGCTCAATCTACTTTTATAGTTTCTCCTGAAGAAGTAATGTCTGCACTAAATTTAGTAGAAGATTCAGAGTTTTTATTGTTGAGATTCTGTTTGCTGCTTGAAGAAATACCTGCATCTATTTTCGTTCCCTTTGAATTATATTTACCTGAGATATCAAAATCTTGTTCAAAAATATCATTTTGAGATAAGATATTCTGCAGTTCAGAATAATTAGCAGCTTCTAGTGCATCCTCAAATGACATATTGAAATTTTTTGATCAGCAAGCAGTTAGACATACTGTAGAAGCAAGTAATCACAGTATTAAAAAGGATTTTTTCATTTGTATAAGAAAATGTAAAATAAAAACTTTTGTTGATAAGGATGATATGATAAATTAGACAAAAATCAAGAAAAACTATTTTGGAAAACTTTTAGATTTATTCTATTTTTACTTCAATTTCTTCTTGGTTATCTTGAGTGGCATCTTCAAATGACATTTCATCTAGTTGTGAGAGATTTATCCTATTTCATTCCATTTCTAATTGATCTAATTTTTTGGATACGGATTCATCAAGAAATATTCGATAATTCATATCACAAACTTCATCTAATTCTAAAACTTCTGGGGATTGAATTATTGCAAAGGTTGTTCCTTCGTAAGATACTAAATAATTTAATCTACCTCAATTTCATGAAAAAACTTTTATAAAAGCTCAACTGATATCATATTCTCATGGAAAATCAATTGACAACAAATTACCTCTATCATAAGCCATTTCTTCTCAGATTATGGGCATTAGATTAATAATTCAGATTTCAATTTCTGTAGGATTGAATAAGAATTTATTTTCTATTAAAATTCAATTTTCAGTTTTTTTAATATCTATAGCCATTATGGTGTGTATTAAGTAAAATTGTTATAACGGTTGTAATATAATATATCAAAAAAAAAATGCAAGTGATTTAATTTTAACATACTTGCATTTTAATAAGGGATTTATACAATCAATCATTGTATTTGAAAACCTTTTATAATTCGTTCACAAATAGATGCGGGAGTGAATATTACAGTTTTTATGAGGAATCGGTTTTTTCCTCTTTGGAATAAATTATATGGAGCAGGCTGTAGCGGGTTTTTCGAATTGATGATTTAAAAATTTCATGAAAAAATTTACTTCATCTGTACCAAAATCTTTTTGAAGTTGAATTCTAATTACGACGATTTTGCAAAGTTCGAATGTTATGTCTATTTTAGTTTTGGCATTTGTTTGAACCGGTATATTATCCTTGACTTCAGCTTTAGCAGTTATCCTTTGAGTAAATATATGAACTATGATTCCGACTTCGATTCTTTGAATGGTGTGATTAAGTTTAGATGTATCGATAATAGCATTTCCATTAATTCTTTTATGAGCGGTGTTTATAAATTTTCTTTCTCGTTGGAATAAACTTGAAGCTATTGGAAAATTTTTACTTAGTTTAGGTCTAATTTTTCTAGCTTTTTCTTTTATGAAAAACGGTTTAAATTTTCTTACAGATGTAGATATTTCAATATTTACAGGAATGAGTCCATGGTTATTCTTCCTTTTTTGACTTATGCTGACTCTTTTAGTACAGTCGGGAAGTATAACGTTTATCATTGTATTGGCAACTGTGTGATCATGAATATTGTCTCCTACATTGGCGTTACCAATTATATTTTGAGGATATTTATGATCAACTATAACGATAGTAGTATGAGCAATGTGAAAAAATTCGTTAGCTATAAAAAAACAAGTTGCTATTTGGCATGTTTGATTTAACTTAGTAACGGCATTAGTATGAATGTTGTTGCTGCCATTAATTATAAAGTTTTATACATTAGTACTGGAGCCAAACGTTTCAACAGTTGTTTCATTTACTATTTTATGGGTGTGATGGCGTAGTATTTTTGCTTTAATGTTTTTACCTTTGGTTCAACCAGCTTCAAAATTGTTGCAACAGAAGATAAAAAATAAAAAGCAGGGTGTAGAATTAGCAGTACAGAAAATATTCAATGTAGAAGACTTAACTCCGGCAGTAGCTCAAATGGCAGTAAAACAAGATATGTTAGTGTTATTTCGAAATGCAATTAAATATAATTTAAATGTTCGAAATTTTTCACCTATTGCTATAAACCAGTGAGATTCTGTTGAGGAAGATTTAGCTAATACATTATCATTTAAATGAAATTTTGATAAAAATGATTTATCAAAAGCTTATCGTGATGTGAAATATATTCAGAATGAGTTATTAGAATTTTTGGTATCATTGCCCGTATCAGAAAAAAGTGCGGAAAATGCAGAATTGTATCAAAGTGTTATAGATACTCTCGATTCATGTAAGACGATAAAAGATGTGCAAAATCATATTGAAGAAGGGCAATGGAGTAGTAGTGATAATTTGCAGGAGGA
>JAEEGL010960903.1_pt1 | contig 22500 bp, 17 predicted proteins | sample 9134231 | NCBI WGS metagenome assembly JAEEGL01 (sample SAMN16246548, study PRJNA631951) | gut metagenome | biome: gut microbiome; feature: rumen; material: fiber-attached | host: Bos | place: Iran: Karaj | collected 2018-10
GACTCTCGAAGAACGGGGGTACACGATAAAATACGGCGGATATACATCTATCCTTGCCCCGGGTGCAAAGCGTTTCACGCGTTTGAAAACTCTCGGAGAGGATTACACTATTGACGGGATCAAATCCCGCATTGAGTGGCGCGATGATCTGGGCAACGCCTCCCGCGATGATTCATACAACAAGGGCGGAACGCTTACGATCTGTTTTGCGGGCATCATCGCTGAACTCGCAAAACGCATAGTGGACGGAACCAAGAAAGAGAACAAGCGTGAAGAAAAACTGCCGTATCTGCCGCATAATGACCGTGATGTGCATCAGTTGAGCGCCCAACTCTCGCTTATCAACCGTCTGAGCATTCATTCCATAGGTGAGGTTGAAGCGAAAATGGAAGAAACGCAGGCAGAATATAATTCTTTGGTCAAGGAAATCAACGCTATCATGCAGGAACAGCATCGACTCGATGATCTTCTCGTGCAGCATGAGAACTTCCGCACCCTTGATGATAAGGCAAGCAAATCTCTCGCAGAAAAGATGAAGCTACAGCTTGCTAAGCAGTCGCTTTCCCGTCACGGTATCAGGTCTTCGGACGATGCGCGGAAGCTTGAATTACAAAAGCAGGAATATGATTATCGTATCGCGGAACTCAAACGGGAAATGGAGATAAAAACAAATCTGCTTATTGCGTTCAAGGAAATCTCCGATACCTATAACGGCATATCGAAAGGCGACTACATCACAAATCTGATGAAATCCGAGGAGAAGCTTGAAGCCGAGCGCCGCGCTTCTGCACAGGAAAGGTCTGCACCTAAACACGAGACATCTGTGCCTAAACCGCCCGCGCAGGATATATCACAAATACCGGAGCAACAGAAATCCGTGCCGGATAAGTCTGAACTCAAACCGGACGAGCCGACGCAGAAGCCCAAAGCAAAGACTACTTCCCGTGGTCTCAAACATTGATGAACGGAGGTGATGTTTATGATCTACATGTTCGGTGGTGTGCCGCCGTAGCTTTGCTATGCCCGGTCATGGGCAACATCGGCATACAGAAAGATATATAAACTAAACATGACAATGAAATGTCCAAGGAGGAAGCAACATGAGAAGAATTCTTACAATCAAGGAAGCAGCGAAACTTATCGAGGGTCTCACCGAGTACCGCATCCGTCAGATGTGTAAATCTGGTCTGCTCCCGTGCTTTATGGCGGGAAAGAAGTACCTGATCGACGAGCAGGCACTCTACAAGGCGGTGTTCGGAGAGAGATATGCCGAGGATAAACCGACATGATACTGCAAGGGGCGTTAATTCGCCCTTTGTAGCTATACTATTTAAAATATATGTGGAAATTTACAAAAAGCACTTGACAGATACAAGAAAATAGATTATACTTTAAAGTGCAAAAGTATATTTAAGAAAGGATGATGAAACATGGCAAATATCACTAAAAGAGGCGACGGCTACCTGTTTACAGTGTCCTGCGGCATTGACGGCAACGGTAAGCGTATCAGAAAAACGATGACATACACCCCGCCGGCCGGGCTTACCGCAAAACAGGTCGAGCGTGACGTGCAAATCGAGGCGGCGAAGTTCGAGGAAGCCTGTCTGAACGGCGATGTTATCGACTCCAACATCCGATTCGGGGAGTTCGCCGATCGGTGGTTCAGGGACTACGCCGAAATGCAGATAAAAGCTTCAACGCTCAGCCGTTACAAAGATCTTATGCAGCGTATCAAGCCCGTGTTCGGCAATATGAAGCTCAGCGCGATAAAGCCTTACAAACTTACCGAATTCTATAACAGCCTCACGAAGTCGGGCGTCCGGGCAGATACAAAGCGCATTGCAAAGCCGAATGCGGTAGAGTTGCTGAAAGCTCTGAATAAAACCCAGCCTGTGATCTCACAAGAGTCGGGAGTTAGCCAACCTGTGCTGTACAGCGCCCTGCACAACCGTAATATATCTGTAGAAAGCGCGGAAAAGATAGCAAAATATCTGGGCAAGCCGCTTGACGAGCTGTTTGAGCCTGTAAATCCTGAAAAGTGTCTCGCCAGCCGCACAGTGCAGTATTACCACACTCTTCTGTCCTCAATATTCTCGACTGCGGTTATGTGGCAGGTTATCGGGTCAAATCCGTGCGATCGCGTCAAGCCGCCGAAGATCACGAGAAAAGAGAGCAGCTATCTCGACGAAGAAGGAGCTGCAAGGCTGATGCAGGCGCTTTCGGATGTCCCCTACCACTATTCGATAGTTGTGTACATCATGCTTTATACCGGGCTCAGGCGCGGTGAGGTCTGCGGACTTGAATGGTCGGATGTGGATTTCGACAAGAACCTGCTCACGGTAAGGCGCAACTGGCTCTATGTCCCCGAAAAAGGTACTTATCAGGACACTCCCAAGTCTGAGAGTTCCAAGCGTGTTATAAACATCCCGCCCGATCTGGTTGAGATATTGAAGGATTACCGACGCTGGCAGGAAGATCAGGCGGAATTGTACGGCGACAGTTGGCACGCCACGGACAGGATCGTAACCTCCCGCGACGGCAAAGAAGTCTTCCCGGATACGCTCACACGCTGGTTTTCCAAGTTTATTGAGAAGAACGATCTTCCGAAAATATCTCTGCACAGCCTGCGACATACCCACGCTACGCTCCTGATTGCCTGCGGAATACCGCTCAAGACTGTTTCCGCACGGTTAGGTCATGCCAGCCCGACGACCACATCAAATATATATTTGCATGCGATCCAGTCGCTCAACGCGGCAGCCGCCGAAGCTATCAATGATATTCTTTCGCCCGGAAAGGCGCTCAAAAACAGAAAAGTGAGCTAAAATATAACAGCGGCAGGCTTTATGGCTTGCCGCTGATTTATTATTAACTATTCGTTTTGATTACGTCTTAAAGATTCTGGAAGGAATGCATCAATTTCTTCATTTGAATAGACGCCATCATTTTTTACTTTTAATGCTACTGATGCCTTTTTTACCGCTCTAGAAGTAGTATTAGGTGCATTACTATACACGTCATGCGTTTGTTCTAATAAATCTTCATATTCGTTCGTCAAATCTTGTAAATTGGGTTCAGGATATTTCATTTTGGTTAATAATACTTGATAATTATTTCGTAAACGAACTAGTTTTGTAGCAGTAGCTTTATTTGCCTTTGCCATATCATTGTAATTAAATGAAGCTAAAATAGCGCTAATTGTTGTCGTGATAAACGCAACTACAGTAGAAAAAATTTTCAAACACAGCTCATCATTGAAAATAACTGAAAAGACACCTACAGATGTTAATGAAGCCCCTACTATATTTATAATAGAAAGTATTCTATAACATCGTTCATAAATTTCCGCCTGTTTTTCTTGAATTTTATGCGTCCAAACTACATTGACGTATTGTGTCCGAACTATATCCTCAAGCGTTTCATATTCGTTTGCCATAATACTACCACCTTTATCCTTTTATAGGCACATCAATTCTTGCTCTAGCAATACATATATTGTTTCTAACCAAAAAACACTCTACATAATGAGGTCCGCTAAAAGAAGTGTGTTCATATTGATGAGTTTTATTAGTGCAGTATATTTCTCCCCTGATCATATTTCGCCGTTGAGCTATTTCGCCTACATTTCTCACTTTCCAATATATGTCATATGGTTTGTGGCAACTAGTATTAATAATGTGAAAATCCAAATCTTTTTTAAAACTTAACCATCTATGTTCCCTGATTATTTTACGAAGAGAAATAGAATCTGACCCACCTTGTGTAACGTTGCAGTCTATATATAAAGAATGTCGTATATCAACCTGAAACAACTCCTCTATAAACTGTTCAGTAGATGTTCCCCTAATATGAGAATACTTATCACTATTCATAGCAGATTCATAAATTCCTTGTGCATCATGCCGTTGCTTATTATTGGGGAAATCAATGCCTAATAAGTTGGTAAGCGTATCGTATATCTCGTCTGTGCTTTCATCTACGCCATCAAGTTTACCGAACGCTTCTTCTGCATTGTAAACAAAGGCTCCTTCGTTTTTATTATATACTCGTTGATTACTACCAACTGCATACCAAAATGCTTGATCTTTATTTTGGCTTTTTAAATATTTAAAGATGTTTTTTAGAATTCCAAGATAATCTTCATATTGGCACCCTTTATAATTGCCATTCTCTCCAAAGTGATTATAAACCAAAGTATCAATCAGTAATCCTCCCATAGGAGCTCCAACCGTGTTTTTCCAGCTTCTTATAATATGGCAAAAATCAAAGAAAACACCATTAGAATCAGCATTGCATTTATTACACTCTTTTTGTTCAGGTATAGGATTTGTCGTTTTCCATGAACCGCCATCATGAGTATCTGGATATTTAAAGCTGTCATCATCATTCTTAAATCCAGGAACTAACTCTACTCTATATTTATCAAAATCAATAACGACAACTTGTCCATCGCCTTTAATATCAGTATTAGGATATCGTTCTAACAAACAATTTTTAACATCTTGTAAAAGAGCAGACTGTCCATTATCAGTATAAGCATCAAATCTTCTGTAAACATCTATAGGCAAATCAAAGAGTAAGTCAAGATCGCTAATACCATTTGTGGCTGTATTTCTGCCAACAGATCCCACTATATACATATGACTGCTTGCATCGTTTTCTATTTCGTAGTAATATTTGTTGAGTTTCTTTGCTATTCCTCCAGCCGTTGTTACCATTTCATCTCGATTTGTTAGCTGGAGAGTCTTACAAAAAGAATTAAATGCATTACCAAGTCCTATATTTACCACTCCTTGCACATTCCTTATAATAATATTATACTATAGATGTTAGAAAAAAGCAACAATAACATATAGTATTCGGTCTCATGAAAGCAGCGAATGTGTATATTTGCTGCAATATATACCGGTAGTTAAAAGTTCTGTAACTCAACATTTAAGTCCGACTCTCTCAAAATCCACTCATTTGACCCCATTTACTTAAATTTTAAGTCCGATTTTCCTCTCGTTTTTTATCAAAAATTGTATCAATTTCGGATAATATCGAGCAATAAAAACTATTTTGTGTCAACAAATTGTCAACAAATCCCGATTTTAGGGCATTTGCATATGTAATAAAATCAAAGCAAAAATCCGCTCAAGCCTCTGCCTGAGCGGATTTGCTATGGTGGACCCGGGGAGGATCGAACTCCTGACCTCCGCGTTGCGAACGCGGCGCTCTCCCAGCTGAGCTACGAGCCCGAAAACTCAACGAAACTATTATAGCACATAATTTCAAAAAAATCAAGAGTGAAATAAAAAATTTTCGAAAAAATTTGAAAAAAGTCTTGTAATTGGGGGTGATGTTATGGTATAATAGATAATGAATAACTATGGGACGGCGGAGGAGCGAATGGAAGAGCAGGTAATATACGGGCGCAACGCGGTCATGGAGGCACTCCGGGCGGGCAGCGCAATTGACACGGTATATGTGCAGCGCGGCACCGGCGGGCTGGGAAAGCTGATAGCTTTGGCGAAAGAAGCGGGCGCGGTGGTAAAGGACTGCTCTGCGGATAAGCTTGATGAGCTCTCGGACGGCGGTAAGCACGGCGGAGTTGCTGCGATAGCAGCGGCGACCGAATATGCAACGATCGAGGATATCCTTGCGGTATCGGAAGCCAGGGGAACGCCGCCTTTCATCATAATTGCAGACGAGATACAGGATCCGCACAATTTAGGGGCTATAATACGGACGGCGGAGGCTGCCGGAGCTGACGGAGTGGTTATACCGAAGCGTCGGAGCGCGGGGCTGACATCGACTGTATTCAAGACTTCCGCGGGTGCGGCAAGCTGGGTGAAGGTCGCCCGGGTATCGAATCTTGCGGAAACGATAAGACTGCTGAAAACGAAAGGGATATGGGTCTACGGTGCGGAGGCTGACGGGGAACCGTTTTACGAAGCGGATCTTACCGGCGGTGCGGCGCTTGTGATAGGCTCAGAGGGCAGCGGGCTCGGGCGACTGGTCCGGGAAAGCTGCGACAAGATACTTTCGATAGATATGTATGGTAAGATAAATTCGCTGAACGCGTCGGTAAGCGCGGGGATACTGATGTATGAGATCGTGCGTGCGCGGCGCGGGAAGAAATGAGAGCAGAAGCTCTCAACTTCTGAGGAAAGGAGAGAACGCTCAGATGTCGGAGTTTTCACTTGACGATATACTCGACAAGTATGCACACAAAGACGGCGAGCCCGAGCAGGGCGATGACGCCGATGACATATTGAACGCGATACTCGGTGACGAGACATCGCCGCGAGAACGGCGGCGGGGCTCACAGTCGGACGGGAAGCGGCAGCGGGATGACCGACGACGGCAGGAGTTCGAGGAAAAGAAGCAGCAGGCCGAAAAGCGGCGCGCGGATTTCGAGAAAGCCCGGCAGGATGCCGAGGACAAAAAGCTCGCGGATCTTGCCGAAAAGCAGCGTGTAGCCGAGCAGAAAAAGCTTGAGGAAGAAGAGCGCAGAAAGAACGCCGAAGCGGAAAGAAAGCGTATCGAAGAAGAACGAAAGGCCGAGGAAAAGAAGCGCAAGGAGCTTGAAAACGCGAAGGCTGCCGAGGAAGAACGGTCGCGCAAGGCCGAAAAGGAGCGCAAACGCCAGGAACGCGAAAACGAGATAAGGCTCGTGATCGAAGAAAAGGAACGACGCGAGCAGACAAAGAAGCGGAAACAGGCGGAGGAAGAAGCCCGTAAACAGGCAGCCGCCGAGGAAGAACGCAGAAAGGCCGAGGAGGCCGAGCGGCTGCGAAATGAAGAGATAGACGAGCTGCAGCGGCAGGCGGAGCTTGCCGAGCAGGAGCGGCGCAAGGCGAATGACGAGAGAGAGCGGCTGCTTGCAACAAAGAGCATCCTGCTGCAGGATGTACCTATCGAAATGCCCTCCGCGGCAGATACCGCCGGGATACAGGCGGAAGCTTCCACGGAGCCGACAACGGCCGAGTTAGAGCTTGAAAAGTCTCTGCGGCAGCAGAAGATCGAGATAGACGCACAGAAGCTGCTGATAAAGGAGACCGAGCTCGAAGATCCCGATGACTTCCTGAATGCGATGAACCCGTATGAGTTCGGGCGCAGGACCGGCTACACCGAGCAGATAGAAACGATCTCGGCGCAGCAGCTCTCGGGAGATACCCGGAAGGTGGACGTGACGGAGCTGAAGGAATTGTCCGCATCGTCAACGGCTTCCGAGGAAGATACACTGGACATTGACAAGATAGTTGACGGCTCAACAAGAATAATGCCCGAGATCACACCGCCGGCATCCGGCCCGGCAATAGACCCCGACAGCGTTTTCGAGCCCGGCGACGATATAAAGGAATTCGTTCCCAGGACCCACGACACCAAGGAAGTGCGAAAGCATTCCGAGGAGGAGGAACGCCTGCTGAAGTCGATAAACAAGACGATAGAGCAGGAGCGCAGCGAGGAATTGCGCAGCAAGGATCCCACAGCCGATATAAGCAACACCGGCCCGTTCAAGGCGGTCGTCCTGCCGACAAGGCAGATGAAGTTCGACACAGAGGGAGGAAAGGTGCTTCGCACGGGCGAAATACCGATGTCCGACCCGACGGTGGCGGAGCAGAAGCTCAAAGACCTCGCGGCAAAGCGAAAGCACCGGCTTTCCAACTTCGTTCTCGAGGATATAACCGACGAGGATATAGACTTTGACGACGACAGCGACGAAATGCCAGAGGAGGATGACTACGCGGGTATCTGGACAGACCTTGCATATACGCAGAAAGGCCTGCGCCTGAGGTTCGTCCTGCTGTTCATTGTAACGATAGGACTGATAGCGATCGATGTGCTCCAGCGGGTATTCATCATGCAGAAGATGGGTTTCTTCGGAAATGAGCTCGGCCTGCTGAGCAATGACGGTATCGTCTATGCGAACCTTGTCTGCGGCGTTATCGGAATGGCACTGTGCTCGTCGGTAATGATGAGCGGTATGGGAAAGCTGTTCCGCGGCAAGGCGGACTGTGACAGCGTCTGTGCGGTAAGCTGCACGATATCGCTGCTCGCGGGTGTTCTGCAGCTCGTCGATACAAACGACATGCAGCAGAACAGAGCGTTCATCTACGTTCCTGTGACACTGCTGGGGCTGCTGTTCAACTCGTTCGGCAAGCTGATAATGATAAAGCGGGCAAAGAAGAACTACCGCTTCATAACCTCCGACAGCATCCGCTATTATGCGGAGGTGATAGACGGGCAGAGCGAGGCCTCGGCCTTCACAAAGGGCACGATGTCAGAGCTCCCGTATCTCGTGACACTACGTAAGACTGAACTTTTCACGGACTTCCTGAAAAAAAGCTACTGCGAAGATCTTGCGGACAGAGTATCGAAGAAGCTTGTGCCGATATCGCTGCTCGTAGGGCTTGTGCTGGGAGTGCTTGTTTACTTCCTGCCGAACTCCGCGCAGGTAAACGGTGTTAATGTGTTTGAAAAGAACATTTACTGGTCGGTATCGGTCTTCGTGGCCGTGCTTTGTGTGATGTCGCCGTTCTCGATGATGTTTATGGTCAATAACCCCCTGCGGCGTGCCTCAAAGGCAATGACACCGTGCGGAGCGGCCCTTATGGGCTACACCTCGGCCGAGGAATTCGGCGAAGCGAACTCGGTGCTGATAGACGCATCGACACTGTTCCCGAAAGCTGCGGTGGAATGCACGAATATCAAGCCGTGCAAGCTCCAGAACTCGCTGAACAACGTGCTTCTCGACCAGGCGATAATCCTCGCGGCGAGCCTTGCGGTAAAAACCGGCTCGGTGCTCTCGGGACTGTTCTTCGATATGATAGGCGGCAACAAGGAAATGCTCGCCGACATAGACGGCTGCATCTATGAGGACAATATGGGCGTAATGGGCTGGTACGGCAACAAGCGCGTCATAATGGGCAGCCGCGAGCACATGAAGCAGCACGGTATCAAGATACCTGAGCTTACCGCGATAGCAAAGTATATGCGCAACGGCTCAGACAGCGTTTATCTGTCGGTAGGCGGCGAGCTAGCGGTGATATTCTTCATCAGACTTACCGCTACCCCCGCAGTGCGCTCGAATATCAAAGAGCTTATGAGCCGAGGCGTGTCGATATCGCTGAAAACTACCGATTCGCTGATAACGGTGGGAAAAATAGCCGACCTATTCGACGTTGACCCCGAAAAGGTAAAGATAATCGGCGCGAGCCTGCACGAGCTGTACAACGAGTGTACGGCATACACCCCGAGCGGGTGCGGCGCTCTTGCCTGCTCCGGCAGCTTCGTTTCACTCGCAAAGGGCATCAATTCATCCAAGAAGCTGCTCAAAGATGTGAGCATGTCGCGCGGAGTGCTGCTCGCCGGCGTGGTGACAGGTGTGCTGCTGCTGGGATTTACGGCACTCACCGCCAACACCTTCGCGTTCAGCCCGGCGCTGATAATCGGCTGGAATATCCTGTGGCTGCTGATAATGCTCCTGATGCAGTGCTTCCGCCGGTATTGACCGGCTTCACGCGGATCCGATCCGCCGCCGGAGCAAATACAGGCCCGGAGCTCTCCGGCAGGTGATTAAATCTGAAAGTATTGAGGTTGTGCTGACCCGAGGGTCGCGCAGCCTCTTGCTTTATCCGCCCCGCCGGCCTGCGCCGCAGGACTGCTTTTTATCCGTCTCCGGGGCAAGAGGACAGCTCTCCCGTTACCATGCGTCCCTGTTCCGGTTCTGTTGACGAATCGTCCATTTTAAGCCAAAATCCGCCCGAAACGAGTCCGGACGGATATAAACTTTTTCTGAAGCCTTCCTTTAAGACAGGATGTCGAGAAGAAGGTTTCCGGAAAGCAGACGGCATTCCGGAAACCTTTGAAATTATTAAAGGTCAATTATCCACGCTCTTTTGCCTCGCGGATATACGAAGCTGGCTGACCGTATTTGTGAGAGCCAACACCGATCCGATCATTCCTCCCATAGATACATCGCTCAGGTACCAGGGGGGCAAGTCCCGTCGGTCGTTTTTGGGGTCAAAAAATAACTATGGAAACGGGATTTTTCGACAAAAAGAATATTGCCCGCAAATGGCTCAACCAAGCCTTTTGCGGGCAAATATCCAAAACATTCAATAAAGTTGGTGGGAGCGGGTGGATTCGGACCACCGAAGCTGAAAAGCAACAGATTTACAGTCTGCCCCCTTTGGCCACTCGGGAACACTCCCACATATAAAGTTTCCGTTACCGGAAACGCGCCTGCCTGTTGTGGCAGTCATTGTATCAAAAATGCGGAAAACCGCATATTGACGCTTTTACCGCCCCGACTATTGCCGGGACAAGTTGGAGCTGGTGGACGGATTCGAACCCCCGACCTGCTGATTACAAATCAGCTGCTCTACCAGCTGAGCTACACCAGCATTTTGAGACTATTCCGTCTCAACTGCTTGATTATTATATCACGGACGGGCGGCTTTGTCAAGAGAAAAACGTACATTTTTTAAAATTTATTGATTTTTTACGAAAAACGCCGCCAATATTGCCGAAAAATCCGCAAAATCACGATATTACAACCAGATATCGGCGGTAAGCGCTTCCACGGTGACTGTCATTTTACCGGAATTTCCCTCGAAAGTCCCTTCAAGACGCTGGCCGTTTGAGGAAGAAACGCCGAACCGCTTTAAAACAGGCATTTCGGGCATATCGCTCCCGTCCGCTTTCGGAGAATTCATTTCAAACCGCTTCACACCGGAGAGGTAAATGTCGCAGACCTTGCGGCTCGTGAGCATAAGCACGAGGTGTACCTGCTTCTTTGCAAGGCTGTACTGCGCGTCGAGCAGTCTCGCGCCGGTAAAATTGTGGTCTTTGAACAGCTTTTCGAGACTGTGATCGCCCGTTTTTCCATCTACCTCGTCGAGAAATGCCCGCAGCTCGCCCTCCTTGCAGGTAAACGGGCTCAGATAGCATTTTGCCAGCGATATGCGTTCGTCCGGCCCGGCCGACATCAGCACGGGGTCGCGCCGCGCGGTCATCACCGCACTGCGCCACTGACCTCGCCAGCTTCCCGATATCTTTATCCGTCGCAGCTCCTCAAGCGCCGCCTCATCAAGCACTTTCTTATCCTTATGGCGGCTCATTTCGTCGTAAACGCGGTTGGAGAGCCCCGCGAGCGTGGGACTTCCCGCAAGCTCGTCATTTTCGGGCAGCCCGGAGAATTTCGCCGCGAGAATAGCCTTGTTCAGCAGTGATATTTCTTCAAAATCTTCTGTTTTCATCGGATGCTTCTCCTTTATTGCTCCCGCGGGGGCTTCCCTGCCCCGGCAAGCGCCTCGTACAGCGCTTTTATGCTGCTGAATCCATATATCCTTTCCGTGTCCCGTCCATACTCCGCTGCAAGCTCTTTTCTGCGCCGGGAGCGTTCCTTTGCGGGTATTCTGTCCGAATTTATGTGGATGCCCGCCGTTCCGCAGGCGAGCGCTATTCCCATATCGGCGGCAAGATCGTTGCCCACCATAACGGTCTTTTCCGGGTCGAGCGAGTGCTTTTGCATCAGCTTCTCGAAGAACAGCGGCTCGGGCTTCTTTACACCGATGTCGGACGAGAGGAATATATCGTCGAAATAAGGGGTCAGACCAAGCTGCTCAATTTCCGGTGTCGTAAACACGGCCTGCGCGTTGGAAAGCATATAAACGCCTCTGCCGCTGTCCCTCAGCAGTTTCAGCAGCTCCGGGACATGCGGGTACAGCTTCATTCTGTGCCGCGACAGCACCCGGAACGAGTTTGCGATATAGCACGACAGAGCGCCGATATCGGTGTCGCGGTGTACAGCCGGGTGGGTCGCTTTTGCCTCGGTGAGCAGCCGGGCAAACACTTTTTCCAGCTTCACCTCGGGAATGCGGCAGCCTGTAGCCGCAATAAGCTTGTTCTCTTCCTCTCTGGTAATCCGCTTGTATTCCCGGCGCAGCCCGGCAGCAGTATAGTCGGCGCCGTAAACGGCGTACAGCTCGGCCATTTTCTGCCAGAAGGGGAGTTCTTCCTCGTCCGTGCGCATTTCGATAAGCGTACCGTAAAGGTCGAAGGCAAAAGCAGTGTATTTGTCAAATGTCATGGTTTTCTCCATTATAAAAAAGGGGGTTGTGATTCTTTTTTTCTTCGGCTTGCCAATTATACAGCAGGCGTAAGGATTTGTCAAGGGTACTCCAAAAAAATTTTCCTTCGTAATATTTTTTCGAAGCCTCCCCCTTGACAAATCCTCGCGTCTGCTGTGTATGGCAATTAGCCGAAGAAAGGAAAAGAATGCTGTACGGTCCTGTGCCAACTCGTAACAGATCTTCACAAAAATCACAAAAGGACAGCGTAACTGTCCCCTTTAGCGTGAAACGAATATAGTTTTTGGAAAAATGGGGGCTTTTTGGGGGAGGAGAAATACTTTTTTCGCTCCCCCAATGCGCATATATGCCTTTGTCGAGCGTCAGCGACCTATGCTCTCTCAGGATTCTTCCCAGTTATGCCATACGTTCTGGACATCGTCGTTATCGTCAAGAGCGTCGAGCAGAAGTCCCATTTTCTTTATATGCTCCTCGTCGGTGAGGGTGGTATAGGTCGAGGGGATCTGCGCAGGCTCTGCGGAGCGCACCTTATAACCCATATCGGCCAGTGCTTTGCCGACTTCCGCTACCGATGCGGGATCGGTAGTTATCTCGACACAGCCGTCGTCAAACGAGAAATCCTCGCCGCCGGCTTCAAGAATATCCTCCATAGCCTTGTCCTCGTCGATATCCTCATCCTCGTTATCGAGCACTACCACGCCCTTCTGCGTGAACATGAACGATACGCAGCCGGAGGTGCCGAGGTTGCCGCCGAACTTATCGAAATAGTGTCTTATCTCGCCTGCCGTGCGGTTTCTGTTGTCGGTCAGGCATTCCACTATGACGGCAACACCGTTGGGGCCGTAGCCCTCATAAACGCAGTCCTCATAGTTGGTCTTTTCACCGTCGCCGCTCACTTTCTTTATCAGGCGGTCGATGTTGTCGTTGGGTATGTTGTTGGATTTAGCCTTCTGTATGAGCTGTGCGAGCTTGGAGTTGCTGGACGGGTCTCCGCCGCCTTCACGCACTGCTACGGCTATCTCACGGCTTATCTTGGTGAAGACCTTGGCTCTTGCGCCGTCTTTCTCACCCTTTTTTCTCTTGATAGTGCTCCATTTGGAATGTCCTGACATTAGTTATCGTCCTCCGTTTTACTGATATTTTTTGTTGATTTTTCCTTGGCTGCATTTTCCTGCAGCATTTCACGGTATTGCATTATCGTATCGTAGTTCTTCCAATACAGGTAATAGCCGTCCATAAAGTGCTGAATGTCATCAATTCTTATCCTGAAAAAGTCCTCGCGCACAGCGAAGCTGTCTGCGACGGTCGCCGGCGCCTCGAAGTACATTGCGTACTCGGGGAACATAAAGTAGTTGAGTCCGTAATTTGCGCGCTTATAGACCGCATCCACGAGCCGCTTTATGCGGAAGGTATCGCTACCCTCGCAGGTGATGCCCTTGTCTGTCATCCTCGCATACGTCTCAAATGCGGCGTTGAGCGTTTCGGTGGCCGCCTGCATGGAAGACGGCGTATTGTGTACTCTCAGCGAATAATCGTCGCTGTCGATGTTTTTCAGCGCGAAAGCGTAATAATTCACGTCGTCGGTGTATTTCGTCAGCTCGTTGAACGCATACCCCATCCAGTGGCTGTGCTCGGTCTCGATACCCTTTGAAATGAAGTAGTTGCAGGCTCTGCGCGCCGCGTTGAGATATTTGACATTGCGTGTAACGCCATAAGCCTTGCCGAGTCCGTATGTCGCCTCACCGTCGTAGAAAATGGTGATGTAGTCATACGCAGTCTGGTATGTGTAGCGGTTAAGAGCGTGTACGAACGAGCCGTCGCGCTTCTGCATATAGAGTATGCCGTTCGCGAGCGAGGTTATCACCTTGTTGTATTTAGCCGAGCCCGTGACCTCCGCGTAGGTGCAGTACGCGATCAGCGCAAGGCCGTTTCCGCCGAGGTTGTATGTATTGATATCGAGCACGAACGCGGTGGAGTTGTCCTTATAGTAGGTGTAGCCCGCGAGATAAGAGAACGCCCGATCGATGACCGGCAGCAGCGATTCATCCCGGCACATCTCGTACTGCATGATAAGGTTCCACACAGTTCCGCAGTGTCTTACAATATTATACCCCGCGATCTCCTCGTTGTCAATAGGGTAATAACCATAAACGAATTTTCCGTTTTCATCGCAGATATTGCTGAGGTAAGAGGAGCTTTTCTGCGCGAGCGTTTCAAGCGCCTTTCTGTCTAGATCGATCTCTCTGCGCCCGACATCACCGTATGTACCGTTGCTGAGCTTGTACGCGTAAGCGTTGTTGTCCGCGAAATACCCCTGCGTTTTGAGCAGATACAGCTTCTCGGGGATCTTTTCGAGCTTCTTCTTGCCCATTCTGGAAAGTTCCGCGTTGATCTTGTCGAGATCGAGCTTACCGGTGGTATAGTCGAGCATCCCGCGGCTGTTTATCTGCGCTTCGAGCAGCGCCGTGCCGCAGTAGCTGTTGAACGCGATGCCGCCGCGCATACAGTCCTGACGCGTTTCGGTATATGTCTTGACGAACTCGTCATAATCAGTCTCGGTAATCGATACCGCCACATCGAGTTTGAGCCACTTCGGTGTGAGCCCAGACCGTCTTACCCGTGAGTAAGCGGCATTCACGGCGGCGCCTATATCTTTGGCCTGCGATGAATACACCTTTGCGCGGGTCTTTCCGTCCGATACCGAGAAGAATACCACCGCGCGCCCCATTTCTTTCACGGCCGCGAGCGTATCGGTGTCTTTCATCAGCATATTCGTCAGCAGCGTCGTCCTGTTCACATACAGGTTGCCGAGTGCCTGGGCAGCGCTTGCCGGTACCGAGAACAGTCCCGATACAACGATGATAACGGTAAGCAGTACCGCTGTCAGTTTCTTGATCTTCATAACTTATTTCCTTTCGGGTATATTTTCTGTTACAGCGGCAAAAAGCGACTCCAGTCGCTCGTTGTCGCCGATAAGTGACAGATAGCCGAACAGCGCCTCTACAGCGGTGGCTTTGTGGTATTCCGCAGGGTCGCTCGACTTCGGAGCCGTTATTCCCGTGGAATTGCGTCCGCGGCGTAATATATCGGCCTCGTCTTCGCCGAGAAGCGGCTGCAGCGTTTCAAACGCCTTAGCCTGAAAGGACGCGCGTACATATCCCACCGACAGCTCGTGCAGAGCCGCCGAAGGCCTGTCCCCCTGTTCTACGAGCATACGCCGCACCAGCAGCGAATACACGCTGTCCCCGTAAAACGCCAGCGCCCCGGGGCTCATTCGCTTCGCTTCAGATTTTGTCAGGACTTTCATAGAGATCTCCTTGAGAGATGTGAAATGTTGAGATTTTTAACAGGACGCTTCGCCCGATATTATTGCCTCTGCGCCTGTTGGCACTTGAAAGCGTTCATCGTGCACCGGTGAACGACAACAGGCTTTTAAAGAGCACCAAATAATTCTTTGGATACCATTGACGAACGGATAACGACCGGTCAACAGGAGCATAGATCTGTCAATTCACAAAATCAAACTCAAAATCGAATATCGACACGGTATCGTTCTCCTCAATTCCCGCCTCGAGCAGCGCGTCGATTATCCCGCTGTAACGCAGCACACGCTGGAAATACTGCAAGCTCTCGTAGTCGTCCATATTGACGGTCGAAAGTATATGCGCGAGCCACGGCGCGTCCACCGAGTAGAAGTGCGCATCCTCTTTCTTAACGGTAAATGCGCGTTTCTGCTTTGCCTGCTCTTCAAGCTCGGTAAACGTCAGCGGAACAGCCTCGTACCGCACAATAGGCGGGAGCTTTTCAAGCTCGCCTGCAATTGCCGCCACAAGCTCTTTCGTGCCCTGCGCCGATGCCGCCGAGATAACATAGAAAGGAAGGCCTTTCTGTTCGATAAAATTGCGGAAATCCGCAATTTGTTCGGCTGTTGCAATATCGCTCTTGTTCGCGGCAACTATCTGCGGCCGCTCGGAAAGTTCCTCGGAGAAATTTGCAAGTTCGTGGTTTATCTTCTCGAAGTCGTCTTTCGGGTCGCGCCCTTCACTTCCCGAAACGTCAACAACGTGTACGATAAGCCGACACCGCTCGACATGCCGCAGAAATGCGTGTCCGAGCCCTACGCCCTCGCTCGCGCCCTCGATAAGGCCGGGGATATCAGCCATAACGAAGGACTTTTCATCGTATTTTACAACACCGAGCACGGGCGTTATCGTCGTGAAGTGGTAATTCGCGATCTCGGGCTTTGCTGCGCTGACAACGCTTATCAGGCTGGATTTTCCGACATTCGGAAATCCCACCAGCCCGACATCCGCGAGCAGTTTCAGCTCCAGAGTAACGTCGTATTCTTCCCCCGGATAGCCGGGCTTTGCAAAGCGGGGTATCTGCCGTGTCGGCGTGGCAAAATTCATATTGCCCTTGCCGCCCCGGCCGCCTTTTGCGACCACAACGGGCTCGTCGCCGGAGATATCCGCGATTATGCGCCCCGTCTCGCTGTCCTTGATGACAGTCCCGCGCGGGACTTTTATGACGATATCCGGGGCCGACTTGCCGGAGCTGCGCTTGGGGCCTCCGGGAGCGCCGTTCTGCGCAACATACTTTTTCTTATATCTGAAATCTATCAGCGTGGAAAGGCTGTCGTCCGCCTGAAACACAACGTCGCCGCCCTTACCGCCGTTGCCGCCGTCGGGGCCGCCCGATGCGACATATTTCTCGCGGTGGAAGGAAACTGCTCCGTTGCCGCCGTCACCCGCTTTTATCGTAATTCTGACAATATCTACAAACATATCTTTCTCCAATCATCGGCCGTAAAGCCTATGCTTACTCATTCCACCGCCTTCTGTGATAGAATGAACGTTGATCTGACGGCCGCGGAAATCCGTGTTATATCTTTCTGTTCATATAAACCTCATCCCTGTCCGCAATGCCGGTGCGCTCACGGATAAAGTTGAACGGTGTCTCAATGATACCGTTCACACGGGCGAGCTTGGTGAGTATCACTCTGTATTCATACGTTCTGTTTCGCGTGCTGACGGTAATATCGTAGCACTCGGGCAGCAGCGGGAACTTATACGTTTTCCACGTTACCCCGAGCACATCCTCATATTTATACGCGTCGGTGCGGTGCATATTCGGGGGATATGTCACGACGAAGCGTTCCTCGTTCGCGGTGAACTCATACTTTTTGCCTCTGTGGAGTATAAACAGCAGCAAAATATACAGAGCGACAAAGATCGAAAGGATGAAAATTCCGAATCCCGAAGCTATGAACGTTGCGCTGACGCTGATAAAATCGGACGAAAATATGTTCATCATCGTTCCGCCCTGTGCCGCGGTATCATAAAGTCTTTCGGTATCAACGATACTGCCGATATTCCCATCGCTGCCGAAGGATCCGGCGAGCCAGACGAAGTTGAACACCAGCAGCCCCGCGAACAGCAGCACGACAATGCCTCCGATTATCGCGAAGAGCCTGTCGTTTTTATAGGTGCATCTGAACTGCCCGGTCTGCTTAAAGCCAAAGCGGTCGTTCGCTTTTCCGAGAGATGTGTACATTTGCCCCTCCCTAACCCCTCCCCGGTGGGGAGAGACTATTCTTTTCTTGTAGGGGGGCCGCGCCCCATGCCCCCACCTTTGCCAATACTGCGCGTATAATCGCTGCTGATTATAACAGCACGGAGTGAAAAACGGGGCTATACTTGTCTTTGCGGGGGCTGCGCCCCATGCCCCGACTTGGTTTTCGGGGGCTGCACCCCCACATCCCCGCTTTTCAGTTCGATACTGTGCGTATAATCATCACCGGTTATTACGATACGGAGCGCAAAAGGCGCTGTTCATATCTATACAAAATAAGGACGGAATTTCTCCCGTCCCTTATTTCTGCTGAAACCGATCATTCCGCGGGGTAAACACTTACCTGCTTGCGGTCTTTGCCGAGGCGCTCATACTTGACCTTGCCGTCGATCATAGCGAACAATGTATCATCCGAGCCTCTGCCAACGTTCTTGCCGGGGTGGATATGTGTGCCTCTCTGTCTGTAGAGGATATTTCCCGCGAGAACGAACTGTCCGTCGGCACGCTTAGCTCCGAGACGCTGCGCGTTGGAGTCTCTGCCGTTCTTAGTTGAGCCCATACCTTTTTTATGAGCGAAATACTGCATACTGATAATAAGCATATTTATCTTCCTTTCCGAGGTGAAACCTCTCTGAGCGTTACCTTGACCTTGCCCTTGCTGTCCTTTGCAATTCTGTCTATGTGATCATAGAAAGCCGCAATGACCTGTTTAGCCGCGATCGACATTGCCGAATCGGGGTCTTTCAGCACGAGCATTATCCTGTTTCCCTGATCTTTAACGTCCGCCTTGCAGTAGAGGAAATCGGTGATTATGTTAGCGGTGAGCATGACTGCGGATGAGACCGACGCACAAATTATATCGCGTCCGAAAACTCCCGCGTCGGCATGTCCCGATACCGAAAATCCTACCAGAGCGCCGTTGTAATTCAGAAATTCCGCTTCTATCATGGCGATTATGCGTTGATAGATTCGATCTTTACCTTGCTGTAGGGCTGTCTGTGACCCTTTGCTACCTTCTCACCCTTCTTGGGCTTGTAGGTGAATACTCTTACCTTCTTGCCGAGACCGTTCTTTACGATCGTAGCGTTTACGGAGGCACCGCTCACATAGGGAGTACCTGCGGTGACGGACCCGTCATTTCCCACAAGGAGCACCTTATCAAAGGTGTAGCTGCCTTCATCGGCACCGAGCTTCTCTACGAAGATCTCGTCGCCTTCCTTAACCTGATACTGTTTTCCGCCTGTTTCGATTATTGCGTACATGTTATACCTCGTTTCCGAACTCGCTGCAGCGGGCGCCGTCAACTTTATGACAGACTTAAAAGACCCGGTACACGCGGTTCTATTATTTTAGCATATCGCACCCGTTTTGTCAAGGGGTTTTCCGCATTTTTCGGGAATTATTTTATCCGTGGCTGTCTGATCTCGCTCCTATTATAATAGTATGGACTATAGCCGGAGACGGGAGAAGTAAAAGAAAATCGCCGGAACGCTTTGTAAATATCGACGGACATAGCGTGACAAAAAGCGTAGGGATTGTTTATATTTAACAAACATTGGGTATTTCTACAAAAAAGTCCGTGTTTCTCTGCCACCTTTTGCAAGGCTGTAACGTTTTATATACAGAAGCATTTATATATGACGAAGCGTCTCACACCCCGCCTCCGGCGGGGTGCGATACGAAAGCAGAAAAGAGGTCCCGATATGAAAATAAAAGGTCTGGCGGCATTGTCCGTAACATTTGCGCTCCTTCTGTCCTCGTGCAGCGAAGCTGCTCCCACAGCCACGGGAGAAATAAGCGACGCCTTATCGGCGGCAGCTTCCGGGACTTTGCCCGAGAAGACGACCGCACTTCCCGAAAAGACCGATATTACCACGCTCCCGGAGCCGGACGGGAAGCCGGAGACCACGACCGCTCCTGTGAAAAAGACGATCAATGCTGACTCGCCGGCAGCTTCCCGGCCCGACTTGTCCGACTACGGCGAGAATGCGGAATACTACACGGCAGACGAGATATACATCCGCTGGACAGACGTCGGATATGTGGATGATATGCCGTCGTTGCTGATGATAACGAACCGTGAGCAGCTTGAATACGCGAAGGAGCGCTACCCGCTGTACATACCCGAAGGCGCGGATGAAAACACACGCTACAGCCGTTTCAGCCCGCTCATAGAACCGTTTGCAGAAATGACGGAGCGGTACCCCGTTGAAAAATACACTTATCTGCTCGAATACGTCAGAGCCGACGGCGGCGGTTATCACATTATCCCCGCGGGGCTCGTTGTCGGTGAGGACAGGCTGTGCTTCATAAATTCCCCCAACAGCGTTTATCCCGAACGGGACGACGTTATGCCCGACGTATGCTCGGACTACTGCTATATGGCGGCTGTTCCGAAGGAGTATCTGCCGGAGGAAACTTACACCGGCTGGCTGTTACCCGACCCGGACGATATGTGTCAGGATGCGCACTACGATCTGACCTGCTTGTCCTACGATACCGAGGACGTCTATGACATATACGGCGGCACGCACTATCTTATGCGCACCCGAGCGGAATATGACGACTTTCTTGCAATGTCCGCGCACCTGACGACCGTGAACGGCCGCCCGGTTTTCCCGGATATGTCGCCCGACTTTGAAAACGAGGCCGTTGCCGCATATTTCCTCACAGCGAAGGATATTGCCGCAGCCGCGCCCGTTTCCGGGGAAAACAAGGTGATCGCCGACGGGAAGACCCTTACCGTGAATTACGGCGGTATCAAGGCATCGGCTGACCGGATCGCCACATATATGATCTACGCAGTCATCCCGAAGCGCTTTCTCACGGAGGCAAGCTACGACGGCTGGCAGGCACCCACGCATACTGCGGCAAGAACTGTCGAAACTCCCGCGATCGACAGGAGCAGATACGGCAAGGACACGCTCATACTGACCGCAGACGACATAGCGCTCTGCGGCACGCACACGAGTTGTACCGACTTTTCCGGCAAATACGTTATGTGCGGCGATGAAGGCGTTTCCGCTGTTTGGGACGGCCTTAAAATGTACAAAGACAACAATTTCATGAAATTCGTCGAGATGAACAGATGCAATATGAAATTCGAGGAATACCCGAAGTCTGAGAACAACGTCCTGTTCGTGCAGTACAACAATCCCGACTGTTACGGCAGAGACCTTCGCCCGTATGCGCTTGTCATCGACGGGAAAAAGGCGGAATTCCTCTATACCGAGAACAGCAGCGCCGACAAGTCGGACAAACGCCCGGACAGCTACTGCTTTTTTGCGGCGGTGCCCGAGGAGCTGCTGACTGACATTCACTTCGACGGCTGGAGCGTGTATGACGATACTGCGCAGTTCGGCAGCACTCCGACAGCAGACGATACGCCGTCCGACCCGGGCGAGATGTATTACAAGGAACCGAAAGCGGAAGATATACTGACCGAGCCCAAAACGGGTGTGCGCTATGTAAGGGATCAGCTGCTCGTGGGCGCGTTCCCGGACGCGGACAGAAACGAACTTGAAAGCATATTCGGCGGGATAGGCGCGGATATCGTGGGGTATATAGCGCTCACCAACGATTACCAGATAGAGTTCTGGCGGGAAATGACCCTTGACGATCTGCAGGCTGCCGCGGATATCCTTAACAGCTATGCATTCGTAAGCAACGTAACGCTGAATATAGTCTCGGATGTATCCTGCTCATAAAGAAGAAATCATTCTTTCAAAGAAGTCGCTTACGCTTGAGAAGAGGCGCGCTGACGTCGTTCTGTCGGTCAATCCCTCCGGCACTTCGTGCCACCTCCCCTGTAAGGGAAACACCCCGGGACATGCCACGCGGTACCCGCGATCCGCGTCGTAAGTCTCTGCTTTTTGTTACCTTTCGCCCGCGCCGCTGCCTCAGCGGAAACGGATATGGATTGTTTTTGACAGGTTGATCTCTCCCCCTGACTTCGGCAGGGGGAGAGATCTGCGTCTATACTAAAAATTTGATTTTTGAGAGAAAGCTATTTACAAATTGCAGAAAAAGTGGTATAATGTATAAGAATAGCCCGAAAGCGGCAAAAATTTGAAAGAAGGCAATAATAATGGAAATCAAAGTTACAAAAAACACCAATCCCAAGCAGAAACCCGATCAGACCAAGCTCGGCTTCGGTAATTACTACACCGACCACATGTTCATTATGAACTACGACGAGGGCGAAGGCTGGCACAACGCAAGAATAGTTCCCTACGGCCCGTTCGAGCTCGACCCCGCTTCCATGGTGCTCCACTATGCACAGGAGTGCTTCGAGGGCATGAAGGCTTACCGCACCGCAGAGGGCAAGATACAGCTCTTCCGCCCCGAAAAGAATATGGAGAGAATGAACACCTCCTGCGACAGGCTGTGCATCCCGAAGTTTGACGGAGATTTCGTCATCAAGGCTATCAAGGAGCTCGTCAAGATAGATCAGGACTGGATCCCCACAGCAAAGGACACCTCGCTGTATATCCGCCCGTTCGTATTTGCCGTTGACCACCATGTAGGCGTTCATCCTGCAAAGCACCTTATCTTCGCGGTCATCCTCTCGCCCGTCGGCGCGTATTACGAGAAGGGCATCGAGCCCGTTAAGATCTTCGTTGAGCAGAAATATGTCCGTGCGGTAATAGGCGGTACGGGCTTCACAAAGGCAGGCGCAAACTACGCTATCTCCCTGAAAGGTCAGGAAGAGGCTGCCGAGCAGGGCTATGAGCAGACACTCTGGCTGGACGGCGTTGAGCGCAAGTATGTTGAGGAAGTCGGCTCCATGAACGTAATGTTCGTTCTCGGCGACGAGGTGGTAACTCCCGAGCTTCGCGGCTCTATC
>JAEEGL015337032.1_pt1 | contig 22500 bp, 18 predicted proteins | sample 9134231 | NCBI WGS metagenome assembly JAEEGL01 (sample SAMN16246548, study PRJNA631951) | gut metagenome | biome: gut microbiome; feature: rumen; material: fiber-attached | host: Bos | place: Iran: Karaj | collected 2018-10
TATTCCCAGCATATGGACAGTCTCCCTGTGGGAAGGGGCATGGGCAGGAGCCTGCCGGAAGCCCTGAAGGCAGCGGGAGCCGTGGGCGTGATGCTCAATCACGCAGAGCATAAACTGACGCTTGACGAGATTGCCTCGGCGATCAGGCGGGCTGAAGAGGTGGGGCTTGCCACCATGGTCTGCGCGGACAGCGTAGACGAAGTGAAAGCGGTAGCGGCACTCGGGCCCGACATACTCGTGGCGGAACCCACGGAACTCATCGGCACCGGAAGACCGGCCGACAAGGCCTACGTTGATGAAGTCATAAAAGTCATCAGGGACATAGATCCCCGCATCAGGCCCTTCCCTTCTGCAGGCATAAGCCGCGGAGAGGACTGCTACAACATCATAAAGGCCGGATCCTCGGCCTCGGGATGCTCCAGCGCCATCGCCAAAGCGGAAGACCCGCTGAAACTGGCGGAAGAGATGATCTCAGCGGTACGCAGGGCATACGACGAACGCAAAAAAATCCATTAACATAAAAAGGAGAAAAAGAAAATGGAATTCAAGGTTTATCAGAAGGAACTGGAAGTGCAGAGCAAGGGATGGAGACCCACCTTCCACGACATCAGCAGAGAAGTCATCGACATCGTCAAAGAGTCCGGAATAAGGAACGGCACGGTCACCATAGCTTCCCACCACACCACATGCTCGGTGATGATACAGGAATGCTCCCACGACATCGACTTATACGATCTTGAGTATCTGCAGCACGACCTTCTCAAGATAATGCAGAAACTGATCCCGGACTATTCCGAGGACAACGCATACATGCATCCCGGTCCGATCCACACCCAGTTCGGAAGATACGTCGACGAGCCCGGCGACTGGACCAGCCTCAACACCGACGGCCATCTCCGCTCCGTCTTCTTCGGAAGAAGCGAAGTCATGACCATAAAGGACGGAGTCCTTGACGGCGGAGAATTCGCTCATATCTATTTCGTGGACTGGGACCAGGTCCGCGCCCGTCACCGTCAGGTGAACGTGACCGTAATGGGCACGGCGGAAGACGTGAACGACAGGAAGTACAATGAAGGAAAGGTCATCGACACCTGGAGGAAATACACCGACGAGGAAAAGGCCGAAGACGTCCATTACACGCTTCAGCAGACCAGAAGAAATAAATGATGAACCTGCTCGGGGTTGATTTCGGCACCACGTCCCTCAAGGCCCGCCTGTACGACGAGAACGGGAACGTGCTGTGCACGGAATCGGAACGATACGACCTCATAACCGAAGGCGACCGCGTCGAATTTCCCGCCGAGAGGTTTTTTGAGATATTTGAGAAGGTCCTCGGCCGGATAACGTCCGAATACCGCGTGGACGCCATGTCGGTGGACACCCAGGGCGAGACCCTCATAATGCTCGACCGGGACGGGAAACCCCTGATGAACGCCATCATCTGGCTCGACAACAGGGCGGCCGCCCAGGCAAGGGAGATAGAGGACAGGTTCACGGTAAAGGGGATCTACGAACTCACGGGACAGGCGGAGATACCCGCCGGTTACCCGGCGCCGAAGATCCTCTGGCTCAGGGAGAACAGACCCGAAATATTCGGGAAAGTCGCCCACTACGTCCTTCTCGAGGACTATATCATCTACAGGCTGACCGGCAGGTTCGCGGCATCCCGTTCCCTGTATTCCTCTTCCCTTCTCATGGACATCAGCACCGGCGGGTATATATCCGGGATGCTGGACTTCCTCGGAATAAGGGAAAGCCAGCTGTCCGTCCTTCTCGAGAGCGGGGAGCCGGCAGGCGAATACAAGGGGATACGCGTTTCTGCCAGCGCCCTGGACCAGGTGGCCGCCGTGACCGGAGCTGGCATGGTAAGAAAAGGTATGGTCAGCGAGATGACCGGTACCGCCCTCGCCGTATCGACACTGTCCGACACACTGCCGGAATGGCATGAAGGCCTTTCCGTATCAGCCTACTATGTCAGAAAAGGACTTTACTGCCTAATGATGTGGGCTCCCACCGCGGGAGCTACCCTCGAATGGTTCAGAAACTCCTGCTGCCCCGGTCTCGGATATGATGAGCTGAACAGGCTCGCCGAGGAAGCGGGCGAAGGAGCCGGAGGTGTGGTCTGCATCCCGCACCTGTGCGGGACGGTAATGCCCGAAAACGATCCGATGATCAGCGGAGCCTTCTTCGGCATAACTCTCAGGCACGGCACCGGGCATTTCGTACGGGCCGTTATGGAATCCGTCTCATATACCGTAAGGGAATTCCTTGAGTACATGGGAACGGACGCCGGCGAGATAAGATCCATCGGCGGAGGAGCCAGAAGCCCCCTGTGGTGCCGTATCAAAAGCGCCGTGACGGGGAGAAAAGTGGTCACGCTGAAAGAGGACGAGACTGCGTGTCTCGGCAGCGCCATATTCGCAGGCATAGGCGCAGGCGCATACGAAGACAGCATATCGGCCGCACAGGCAGCCGTTGAGACCGATACAGTATATGAAGTACCGGAAGGCAGCTACGGAAAGCTGTACAGGGAATATATGAAGAAAGAAAAACTCACAAAGGAGATCTGTCACTTATGAGAATAGCTTTTGCCGGATTCGGAGAGGTAAACACTCCAGTAGAGGTGATAGAAAGAAAATGCAGGAAGGCCTGTAACGACCTGATAAGCGCGGGAGCGGAAGTTTTCCCCTTTTTCCCCATAAGGGACGACTATGAGGAAACTTACGTAAACAGCGCGGTGGAATATTTCAAAGGCGTTGATTTTGACGCGATGGTACTGTGCGTTGCCGGATGGATCCCGACTCACGCCATCATGAAGGTCGCCGAGGAGTTCAAGCACAGGCCCTTCGTTCTGTGGGGCCTCTGCGGCTGGTACGAGGACGGTCATCTCGTCACTACCGCTGACCAGGCAGGCACCAGCGCCGCGCGCGTCGCTCTGGCGGGCGCGGGATATACCTTCAAATATGTTTACGACGTGGTGAACACCCCCTCTAAGGTGGGAGAAGTGCTCTCGTACTGTAAAGCCGCCGAAGTCAGAAGAAAGCTCAGAAAAGTCAAGATCGGCCAGATGGGATACCGCGACATGCAGCTTTACGGCACCACATATGACTGTCTTGCCGTCAAGAGAGCCTTCGGGATCGAGATAGAATGCTTCGAGATGCTGGAGATCGTCCAGCGGGCGGAAAAACTCAAAGAATCACAGGTAAAAGCCGTCACCGACCGCATCAGAAGCTGGAAGTTCCTCAGGGAACCAGACGGGAGCGCCGTCGAAAAAGCCGCAAGATACTATCTCGCGGTGAAGCAGCTTGTTGATGAAAGAGGCTATACGGCCGTGTCGCTGAAAGACGTCGACGGATTCAAGAAGCTCCTCGGCTTCCCGCCCGCTCCGGTATTCACCCTGCTGGCTGAGGACGGTCTGTGCACCATACCGGAGAATGACTGCATGGGCAACATAACCCAGGTGATCGTGAACGGGCTCACGGGACAGATAGGAGCATACCTGGAATTCTACGAGTACTTCGATGACGGAGTCCTCGCGGGAGTCCCCGATTATGTACCGAAGGAGATAGTCGACGGAGAGACCACCATCCTTCCTGCTGCTTTCGGAGAACTGTCACAGGGACTGCTCAATGTGTCAAGGGTCAAGGAAGGCGAACTCACCATGTGCCGCCTGTCCTGCCTCAACGGACAGTTCACCATGCATGTGCTGAAAGGCAGGGGCGTGACTCCCGAGACCTGGGAGGAATGCGGCTGGGACAAGCCGGCGCCTCAGCTTCCCGGACTAAAGATAGAGCTTGCAGACACCGGCGACTTCGCGTCCAAGGTCATGGGCCAGCACTATATAATCTCCTACGGGGACAATGTCAGAGACATAACGGAATACTGCAGGATGAACGGCATCAGAGTCATCTGACATAAGCTTCACAGAACAGAAAAGGGCACGTCCGCTTTTGACGGATGTGTCCTTTGTTGTTTAGTTTTCCTGCTGTCAGTCCTCGACTATGACTATCCTCGAGTAGATCTCGTCCATGGTCTTCTGGTAGAGGAGCGAGCTTCTCAGATCCAGCTCCGTGTACCCGTATTCGTCCAGGAACGTCTGAACATCGACGCCGTAGCTGCTGGCATACGCCTGAACGCCCGCGTTGTACTCCTCGTCGGTCAGCTCAATGCCGAGTTCCCTGACCAGGCTGTACAGCACCAGGTCCTGCTTGATGTAAAGGGAGTCCATCTCATGGATTTCGTCCCTCGTCATCTGCATGTACTGATCGAGGAAATCGTCGAACGTCATGTCATATGCTTCGGCCACCTGCGTGTAGTACTGGATCGTATACTTGTCAAGATCCTCGACGGAATTCTCGGGATAGGCGATGATCTCGGAATCGTCCACTATCCTGGACCATAGCATGTTGTAAAGCTCTGTGATCTCCGTCTGGTAGTTGTTCTCGTCAAGATATTCCCTGTAAAGCTCCCTGAACTCATCGGGAGATTCGAATCCGCTGTTCTCGTCGATCACGTCCTCAAGCTCCGGGACTCTTGTCTCGCCGTAAATGGCGTTGATGGTGCATTCGAACGTGAGGGTCTCGCCCTTCAGCGCGTCGGTTCTGTAGTCCTCGGGGAACTGGATGTCGAAGGAGAAGGTCTCTCCGACAGCCTTGCCTATGAAGTTCTCAACGAACCCCGGGATAAATCCGGAATTCTCCACGAGCTGTATCTCCGCATTCGTCGCCGCGGTGTTGTCCACGGGATTGCCGTCCTTGTATCCGGCGAAATCAGCCTTCACGGTCTGCCCTTCCTCAGCTATGCCCTCGGTGAGCTCCTCGGTCTCCGAATAGTACGTGAGGAGGTACTGGTACAGAGCCTCCTCGAATTCCTCGTCCGTCATGGGGCTGACGTTTTCGGACTCTTTCACTTCAAGCCCGTCATACTGGCCCAGGATAAGGAACTGCGTCAGATCGTTGTTCTCGTAATCATATGGAATGTATACGAAATCCTCGTCTGCCGAGGTATCCGTGGACGTGTCCGTGTTACCGGAGGTGTCCTGCGTATCCGGAGTCGGAGCGGTGTCCGACGTATCGTTTGTATCGGTCGTATCAGTATTCTGCTGGCTGCTGCATGAGGTCATGAACACTACCGCCGCAAGGACGATCAGGGCAACAGTGACTATCAAAAATCTCTTCATAATTTTCTGTCTCCAAATCAATTGTTGCTATTTTTTGCATAACTTGCTAAAATATCCGCTAAGGAAAACACTTGTGAAATCATATCACAAAATAGTTAAAAAATCAAGCAAGGCGCCCTGGCAGCTGAAAGGAAGTGTGTTCGGAATGCGCAATTCGACTCTGTGCTACGTGGAATCGGACGGGAGATATCTCATGCTCCACCGCGTTAAAAAGGAAAAGGACGTAAATAAGGACAAATGGATAGGCATCGGCGGCGGATTTGAGGAGAACGAGTCCCCGGAAGACTGCATGAGACGCGAGATGCTGGAGGAGACCGGGCTTTTCCCGGAAGAGCTGAAGCTGCGCTCGGTGGTGACCTTCGTCATCGAAGGGGGCGAATGCGAGCAGATGTTTCTTTTCAAATGCGGCAGATTTTCCGGCAAGATGACCGAATGCTCCGAGGGCACCCTCGAATGGATCCCAAAGGAGGAAATCTACGGGCTCGATCTCTGGGAGGGAGACCGGCTGTTTCTCGGAAAGATAGAAGACGACTGCCCGTTTTTCACGATGAAGCTGGTATATGACAGCGCGGGAACCCTGCTGGAGGCTGAAGAAAACGGCATGCCGATCCCGCAGTCAGAATGGCACGAATAATGTGAAAACGTGTTATAAATGTTCATTTTAACACGTTCTGCGTGATTTTATGTTGATTTTCACCAATTTCAGACGATAGTTTTTGTAAATTGTGTCATATTACTGGTTGAACCGCTCCGGCATCAGGTATATACTACCGATGATATAAAACAACGGAGGTGTAACATGCAATACCTTATTGACACAGCCAACATAGAATCCATAAAGAAGTGCTGCGAGTTCTATCCCGTAACGGGAGTGACGACAAATCCCACGATAATATCCAAGGAACATTCGTCTGACTTCAAGAACATCATATATACTATCCGCGAGATAATCGGACCCGATAAGATGCTCCATGTGCAGACCACCGCTTCCGATGCGAAGCAGATCCTGGCTGAGGCGGAAGCCATCAGGAACCTGGTAGGCGGAAGATTCTTCATAAAGATCCCCATCACAGCTGAAGGCCTCAAGGCCTGCGCCCTGTGCAAAGACAAGGGGATAGGCGTAACAATGACCGCCATCTTCACCCAGCAGCAGGCCCTTATCGCCGCAAACGCCGGAGCGGATTTCGTGGCTCCCTACATAAACAGACTTGACAATATCGTCTCCGACGGCGTACACGTGGTGGAGGAGATCGTCTCCATGTTCAAGAAGAACGAAGTGAAGACGAAGATCCTGGCCGCAAGCTTCAAGAACGTGGAACAGGTGCACAAGGTGGCAATGACCGGCGCCGACGCCGTCACTATAAACCCTGATCTGTTCGAGATGCTGGTGTACCATCCCCTGACATATTACGCCATAGACGATTTCTGCAAAGACTGGGAAACCATCTACGGGGACAAGACCATACTGGATATACTCGGGAAATAACGGAAAAAGAAAATACGGGCAGGTGCTCTCACGTGAGCATCTGCCCTTTTCTGTCTGCTTATGCCGGCTTGAACCCGTCCTTCAGGGACACCGATCTGTTGAACTGTCCGGGATTCTTCGAGTCCCTCGTGAAGTATCCGGTCCTGACGAACTGGAACATCTCGCCGGGGACCGCCTCCGCCAGGCTTTCCTCGATTACGGCATTCTCCTTCACGACCGCGGATTCGGGATTGAGATAGTCCTTGAAGACCTTTCCTTCCGGAAGGTCGTTCATGTTCTCCTCCGTGAACAGCCTGTCGTAGAGGACCACCGTGGTCTTTTTGCAGTGTTCTGCCGACAGCCAGTGTATGGTCCCTTTCACCTTCCGGTCCGTGGGGACCCCTGTGCCGACTTCAAGATCGGCAGTACAGTGGATCTCCTTTACGGATCCGTCGGGATTCCTTTCCACATGGCCGAACTTTATGATGTACGAGCTCATGAGCCTGACTTCCCCGTCCGGCTTCAGCCTGAAGAACTTCGGCGGCGGATCTTCGGAGAAGTCGTCCGCGTCTATGTACAGTTCCTTCGTGAACGGGAGCTTCCTGGTCCCGGCTTCGGGATCGTTGGGATTGTTCGTGAACTCGAAGTACTCCGTTCTGTCTTCCGGATAGTTGTCTATGACCACTTTCAGGGGATTGAGTATCGCCACCCGGCGGGCCGCCTGAACATTGAGCTTCTCCCTGAGACAGTACTCGAGGAGACTGATGTCAACGAGGCTGTTGGCCTTCGACACGCCGATCCTCTCGATGAAGTCGAGGATGGCCTCGGCCGTATATCCTCTTCTCCTCAGTCCGCAGAGCGTGGGCATCCTGGGGTCGTCCCAGCCGTCCACTACGCCGGTCTCCACAAGTTCCCTCAGGTTCCTCTTCGAGAGCACGGTGTTCGTGATGTTCAGCCTTGAGAACTCTATCTGTCTCGGTGTCGAGGGAACGTCGCAGTTTTCGATGACCCAGTTGTACAGGGGCCTGTGATCCTCATACTCCAGGGAACACAGACTGAAGGTGATGCCCTCGAGGGCGTCCTGGATGGGATGAGCGAAATCGTACATCGGGAAGATGCACCATTTGGTCCCCTGCCTGTGGTGCTCTATATACCTGATGCGGTAAAGCACCGGGTCTCTCATGTTGAAGTTGCCGGATTCCAGGTCTATCTTCGCGCGGAGAGTGTATCTGCCCTCCGGGAACTCGCCGTTCTTCATCCTCTCGAACAGATCGAGGCTCTCCTCCACGGGCCTGTCCCTGTAGGGGGATACTGCCGGATGTGTCAGGTCGCCCCTGAACTCCTTGAACTGTTCGGGGGAAAGCTCGCAAACGTAGGCCAGGCCCTTCTTGATCAGCCCCACGGCCAGCTCGTACGTCTTCTCGAAATAGTCCGAGCCGTAGAAGAACCTGTCGTCCCAGTCGAATCCAAGCCAGTGGATGTCCTCCTGGATGGCCTCGACGAATTCCGTGTCCTCTTTCGCCGGGTTGGTATCATCCATCCTGAGGTTGCATATGCCGCCGTATTTTCTGGCTGTGCCGAAGTCTATCACCAGGGCCTTGCAGTGGCCTATATGGAGATATCCGTTGGGTTCGGGCGGGAATCTCGTATGGACCGTGTCGGCTCTGCCGGACGCCAGATCCTCGTTTATGAATTCTTCAATGAAATTGGAAGCTTCTACCATGTCAAACCTCCCGTGGGCTATCTGATGATGTATTTTTCGATCCTGTCGCGGACCCTGTCTTCGCCTATTATCTGCATGACCGTGTAGAGGTCCGGTGAGTTAACCCGTCCCGTGACCGCCACCCTGATGAATGACGTCACGTCCCCGATGCTGCCTCTGTACTGCGAGGGATCTGCGCGGTAAGCCTTCATATCTGACGTGTAACCGAGCTCCTCACCTATGTCCTTCACCTTTCCGAACCAGGTGTCATTGTCGTCGGCAGGGTCGTAGGTGCTGAGGAACGCCCGCAGTATCTTTTCCGTATCCTCTGCATGGCAGCTCTCCGGGAGCTCGTCCTCTATCCTGAACAGGTCGTCGTAGAAGAAGCTTATGAAGGGCTTGACGTCAGCAAGTGTCGTATAGTCCTTTCTGGGCTTCTTTCCGCCTCTTCCTATCGAGAATATCCTCTTCGCGTAATCGGGATCGGACTCCAGCAGGGCGCTGAATTCCGGATCGAACTCCTTCGCCCAGTCGTATACGGTGTCGTATATCTTCTCCGTGGTCATCCTCGAAAGCAGGTTCTTCGACACGTCATTGAGCTTGTTGAAATCCAGCAGGCATCCTGATGTGCTCATCTTCTTGATGGAGAACGGGAACTCCTTTATGTCCCGGTCGGGATTCTGGGTTCGCCACTCCTCGAAGTTGGAATTGAGAAGGGTCATGACGTACTCGATGACGCACTCGTTGGAATAGCCCATCCTTCTGTAATCCTCGACGTTGGCGCCCATGTCCCTCTTCGAGAGCTTCTTCTTGTTGCCGTTCTCATCCAGCCTCATGATCTGGGCTATGTGCATGTACTTCGGAAGCCTGAATCCCAGGTAGCTGAACAGCATGACATGCCTTGAAAGGCTGGGCAGCCACTCCTCGCCCCTCACCACATGGGTAGTGCCCATGAGATGGTCGTCTATGGCATGGGCGAAATGGTATGTGGGTATACCGTCGCTCTTCAGGAGCACCTCGTCCTTGTCATTCTCAGGGATCTCGAGATTCCCCTTTATGAGATCGGTGATCTTTATCTTCTTTTCGGGATCCCCGTCAGCCAGCATCCTCAGCACGAACCTGTCTCCGTTCTCAAGATGCTTCTTGACGTCCTCTATGGTGAATTCCCGCATTTTGAGCATCTCGGCCTTCTGTTCGGCCTCCATCTCCGCAGTCCACTCCCTGGACTTCACTTCGGCCTTCTTGTCGGTCTCCTTCAGGGCGTTCAGCTCCTCCTCGGTGCTGAACACGGGATAGGCTTTTCCCTGGGCCACCAGCCACTTTGCGTAAACGTGGTATATCTCGCATCTTCTGCTCTGCTGGTACGGGCCGTAGTCACCGCGGTCAATTATGTTGTCGTCCTCGTCGAGGGACGCGCCCTCATCGAATTCTATGCCGAATTTCGCCGTGGTCTTTATCATCCCTACAGCCGCGCCTTCCACTTCCCTCTTGGAGTCGGTATCCTCTATCCTCAGATAGAAGACGCCTCCGGACTGGTGTGCGAGCCTCTCGCAGACCGTTGCCGGAAAAAGCGTTCCGAGATGCACGAATCCCGTGGGGCTGGGGGCTATCCTAGTGACCTTCGCTCCCTCGGGCAGCTGCCTCTGGGGATACCTTGCCTCGATGTTCTCGCGTGTCAGCCTGACATCGGGAAACAGCAGTTCTGCCAGATATGCGTAATCCATTGTCTATCTCCGTTTGCAATACATAAATGTTTGAGCAATTATATCACATTTTGGTTTTTCAGTCCACATGCTTGTTGATTTTGCTTTTTCGTTGTGATAATATGTATCTGTTATATTATGCAATAAACTCCTCACAGAGTACAAGGAGGCAGGAATATGGCCAGCAACGGCACAGTTTTCAGAAGTCAGATCGGCGGTTTCAACCGCGAGGATGTCAACAATTACATAAAGGAAACCGATATGAAATACGCGGCTCAGATCGAGGATCTGAAGGCCGAGCTTGAAAAAGCTGCTGCCCGCATCAGGGAGCTTTCAGCGGAAAACGAAGCTTCCCTCCGGGCTAAAGAGACTGCGGAAGCCGCCATCGAAGAGGCCGGCCGCAAGGCGGAGGAAGCCGAAGGCGCGGCAAGGGAGAAGGAGATCCTTCTGTCCGGCAAGGACATAGAGCTGGCATCGGCGAAGGAACGCATCGCACAGCTTGAGGAAACGGTGGAGGGCCTCAGATCCGAACTCGAGCACCCTGCAGACCCGGAGGCACCGTCCGCGGACGAGCTTTCCGCGAAGATCGAGGAGCTCACGAACCTGGCGAAGGAAAAGGACGACATCATCGTCAGCCTCAACGACGAGATCGAGCGCCTGAACTCCGCGAACGTGGCTCTCACGAGGAATCCCGAACAGGAGACCGTGGAGGAGCCCGACCGTGAATCACCGGCCTACAAGCTCCAGATGTACGACAAGATAAGCTCCCAGATCGGAGATATACTCATAAACGCCAACCGCAACGCGGACGAGATCGTCAGCGCCGCGAAGAAGGAAGCCGAGAAGATCACTGCGGAGCTTGCCGAGGAGTCAGCCAGAAACAAGGAAAGAGCCAGGAACGAGGCCGAGGCTCTAGTCAGCCGCATCCACGAGATATCGTCCGACACGGCCCAGTCCCTGAACGAGGACATCCGCCGGGACGCCGAGAGCTGCGTAAACGAGCTCAACCTGTTCATAGAGAACATGCAGTTCGAGCTCCAGGCACTGCTCTCCAAGATCTCCGGCAGCCGCGACGAGATAAACGACAGGCTGACCTTCTTCCACAGGAACTCCGCAGAAGAGATCGAGAAGAAACTGAATGAGACCGGCGCCCTGTTCAGCAACCTGACAGGCAGGGGAGAAAACAATGAGGAATGATCCCTACTCTCTCATGGGGGAGAAGATCAGGAGGATCCGCCGCGAAAAGGGACTGACCCAGAAACAGCTTGCGGGCGACAAAGTCACCCGGAACATGATAAGCCTTATAGAAAGCGGACGGGAATTTCCGTCCGCTTCAACTATCGTTCATATCGCCGAAAAGCTTGAGATCCCTGCGGGGTATCTCTTCGCGTCCTCTCCGGATGAGGACGGCATGTACGAGAAGGAACTGATCATCTCAGGGCTGAGGAAAGCCTTTGAAAAAGACGATCACGACACCTGTCTGAAGCTGCTGGCGGGATTCCCGGATGACGGGATGGACGACGAGCTGTTGTACATATACGCAGTCTCCCTTCTGAGGAACGCCCTTATGCTGGCGGACCGGCTCAATCTGGCGGAAGCCCTGAAAAAGCTGGCGCTGGCGGATGAGACCGGTTCACGCTCGGTATACTGCGGCACAGGTTTCAGAAAGGCGGTTTCATACTATTCCGAGCTTATACGGACCGTCTGCAGCGACGACATAACGGACGCGATGACGGACATCTCGGTATGCGGCAGCGAGGTCCCCTCCGAGACCGTCTCGTACTTCATAAACCTCAAGCTGGTCCGCAGCGGAGAAAAGCCCTCCAGGTTCTGCGAATCCAGGGGATTCCAGCTGAGCCACATCAACGCAGTTGACCAGATGCTGGAGGAGGAATATCCGGACGCTCTGAGGACCCTCAGGAACCTGGCTGACAATGAACGTCTCCCGTTCTACATGAAGTACCGGGTGCTGTGCGACCTCGAGACCGCAGCCTCGGCAGCCCGTGACATGTCCGACGCGTATTACGCTTCAAAGCGCAGACTCGACATGATCGAAGAGCTCTCCCCCCAGATACCCGGATGAGAACGCGACAAAAGGCATGACCGCACTTAGATGTGTGAGCCATGCCTTTCTTTTTTTGCCTTATTTCGCTTCGTACCAGCTCTTTCCGATGCCGTAGTCCGCAGTCAGCGGCACTGCAAGGGACACCGCGTTCTCCATCTCCCTCACGAGGATCTCCGCGGCCTCGTCCCTGCATTTCTCGTCAGCCTCAACGATCAGCTCGTCGTGGACCTGCATTATGAGCACCGCGTCAAGCCCGGCTTCGGCCAGGGCTTTCTCCACCCTGATCATGGCGATCTTTATGACGTCGGCGGCCGTCCCCTGTATGGGGCTGTTCATTGCCACCCGCTCGCCGAAGGCCTCGAGATTCCTGTTCTTTGCCTTCAGCTCGGGGATGTACCTTCTTCTCCCGAACATGGTGGACGTGTATCCGTCCTCCTTCGCCTTCGCCACGGTCTTCTCGAGATACTCAGCCACGCCGCTGTACGTGGTGAGATAGTTTTCAATGTACTCCTTCGCCTGCCATCTGGAGATCCCCAGATCCTTCGCCAGCGAGAACTCTCCGATGCCGTACACTATGCCGAAGTTCACCGCCTTGGCCTTCCGCCTCAGGTCCTCGGTCACCATGTCCACCGGCACCCTGAACACCTGGGAGGCAACGGACCTGTGGAAGTCCTTTCCTCCTATGAAGGCGTCGATCATGTTCCTGTCCCCGGCGATGGAAGCCAGGATCCTGAGCTCTATCTGGGAATAGTCAGCGTCTATGAGGACCTTGCCCTCGTCCGCGATGAAGTATTTCCTCAATTCCCTGCCCAGTTGGCCACGAACCGGTATGTTCTGCAGGTTGGGGTCGCTGGACGCGAGCCTTCCCGTGGCCGTTCCGGTCTGGTTGAGCTTCGTGTGTATCCTTCCGTTTTTGTCCGCCGTCGAGGCCAGGTTCTCACCGTAGGTGCCTCTCAACTTCGCGATCTGCCTGTACTGGAGGATGTCGTCCACTATCTGATGCCCCGCCCTGAGGGATTCAAGGGTCTCGGCGTCCGTGGAATATCCGGTCTTGGTCTTTCGTCCCGCCGGCAGTCCCAGCTCGGTGAACAGCACGTCGCCCAGCTGCTTCGGCGAGTTTATGTTGAACTCATGCCCCGCCTGCATGTATATGGAGTTGGCCATCGCCTCCTCCTCTATCTGGAGCTGGTGGGCGTATCTCCTGATGCCCTCTCCGTCGATCCTGAACCCAGTCTCCTCCATGCCCGCGAGCACGTAGGCCAGGGGTATCTCGATGTCCCTCATCAGCTCCAGCATGTTTCTTTCGGCGAGGAGCTTCTCCGTGTTGCGCCATACCGAATGAATGCAGCAGGCTGCGGATGCCGGATCCGTCCCGGGACCCGTCTCGGAATAAAGTCTCCCGCAGTTGTCGAGGGGATATCTCCCCTCTCCGGGATTCAGCAGGTAGCATGCCAGCATGGTGTCGTATTCGCACAGGGGCTTCTCATGCCCCATGCCGAGCCTTCTGAGAAGGTTCTTCAGATCGTGGCAGACCGTCCGGTTCCCCCGGACGAAGGCTCTGATGTCATCCTCCCGCGGATCCGGGCACAGGAATGCCTTCCTGCCGTCCGTCGTAAAGGCGAAAGCCCCGTCTCCGAAGAACACCACCGCAGGCTCCTCCGCCCTGTACGCGGCCAGCTGATCCCCGGTCAGCTCAGTCTTCTCCGCTTCCGCCGCAGGCGCGGCCTCTGTCATTTCCTCTTTCAGCCCGAACCTCAGGGCCATTCCGGCGAATTCCAGCTTGCCGCACAGTTCCGTGAAGGCTTCGGCGTCCGGGTGTCTTTCCGAGAATATGTCCCCGGGATCGCAGCACGGCACGTCCTTCACGATGGTGGCAAGGAACTTCGACGAATAGGCGGAATCCTTCCCGCTGTCCAGCTTTTCGATGAGCCCCTTCGTAACCCCGTACTTCGCGGTATCCGAATAGAGCTCGTCCAGGCTCCCGGACTCCGCGATCAGCCTGAACGCCGTCTTCTCCCCGATGCCCGGCACCCCGGGTATGTTGTCGGAGGAGTCTCCCATGAGGGCCTTGACGTCTATGTACTGGAGAGGAGTCACTCCGTAGTCCGACGTGAAGTTGGCGGGAGTATAGTATACGTCCTCCTTGGTCTTCGCCAGGACCACCGTGGTGCGGTCCGTGATCAGCTGCAGCGAGTCCCGGTCCCCGGTGACTATGTAGGTCTGTATATCACCCTCTTCGTCACCCAGCCGGGCGCAGGTACCGATTATGTCGTCGGCCTCGTATCCCGGACACTCGAGGATCCTGAATCCCAGGGCCTTCACCGCCTCTTTCGCGTAGGGCATCTGGGCCCTCAGGTCGTCGGGCATGCCCTTCCTGGTCCCCTTGTAGTCCGGATAGGCCTCATGCCTGAAGGTCTTCGCGTGCACGTCGAAGGCACACGCGCAGAAATCCGGCTTTATGGCGTCCAGATGCTTCTTTATGATGGTCAGGAACCCGTAGACCGCGTTGGTGGGCAGCCCCTCTCTCGTGGACAGGGGCCTTATGCCGTAGAACGCCCGGTTCACCAGGCTGTTCCCGTCGAGTATAAGAAATTTTCTCATATATCCCTCTTGTTAAGCAAGCCTACCGGATGCCGCAGCGCGGCCACGGTAGGCTTCCCTGTCTTATATAAGCGCTGTGATCTCTTCCTTCGGTATGTATCCCATGGATCTGTTGGTTATCTCGCCGTTCTTCATGACGACAAGGGTGGGGATCGCCTGGATGCCGAATTTCGCTGACAGTTCCATCTCCTCATCCACATTGACCTTGCATACCTTTATGTCGTCCCTTTCCTCGGCGATCTCGTCCACCAGGGGAGACAGCATCCTGCAGGGGCCGCACCATGATGCCCAGAAATCTATGAGCACCGGCTTTTCGGACTTAACGGCTTCCGCCTCAAAATTGCTGCTGGTAAGTTCCACTACTGCCATGTTATTATCCTTCCTTTCCGAATTTTTTACACAATAAATTATACCTTTTTTCCGCCCGTATGTCCACAGCTGCGGAAAAATCTCACTTTCTGAAAACGATTCCCGCGAAGCTGAAGGGAGCCATCTCACCGAGGATGATCTCGCTTCCCTTCACCTGTCCGGTGCATCCTATGAATCTCACCGATCTCGGACTGCATCCCAGTTTGACCACGGGCCTTGCTATGGGATCCGGGAACAGGTTCCAGATCCCCGCAGCGATCTCTCCGTTGCCCTTGCCGCAGATGACCAGCACGTCCGGATGACCCGTTATGCTGACCGGCAGGTCCTCACCATAGATCCAGCGGTAGTTGTCCCGCATCTCCTTCTGCCTCAGGTATGATCTGAAGAAATTGGTCGCGTCAACGGGCTTCGCGACGACCGAGTATATGACGAAGCGCTGCCCTTGTTTGTTCTCGTATCTCACGGCGGACGGACGCCCGTCCTCGAACTCGCTTAGTATCACGGCTTTTTCAGCCGGCTTCAGGGTGGCAAAAGTCCCGCCCTGGCATACGGTCTTTTCCCTGTATATCCTGTGGTATTCCCCGCCTCCGCCGATGTCAGCGTACATGATGCCGTCCCTTGACACGGCATTTTCCACGGTCACACCCACGTCTGTCCCTCTTTGTGAAAGGATCCGGGCAGCCTCGGCGTCGATGACCGCTCCCCTCGGGATCTCCTCATCGGATATGTACTTCGCGTTCTCGCCGAACACCACCGGTACTCCTTCGTCGAAGGAGACCGGCACGGAAGCTCCGGTGAGATATCTCGGGGCGATGCCCCTGAAATGCTCATAGGCGATGCCGTCGGCGATGAGATAGTCTGAAGGAAGTACCAGATTCTGGAATATCTCTCTGTGCTCAAGGGGTCTGAAACCGATGTTCTTCTTTCCCTCGAAGGCCTTTTCCAGCTGCTTCCTTACCTTCAGATCCTTCAGATGCAGGTCCACGTATCCGTGCTCGTATCTCGGAGACGAATTGTAGTCAAGCATGTATTTCAGGATCCCCGTATAGTGGCCGTCGGCTATGCTAGCCTGGTCGGCAGCCTCGAGGTATGCCGCCGGGCAGGCGAACCTGGGTCTCGGGAACACATCGCCCTCGAAAAGCACTTCGGCACCGGTGCGGTCCTTCCATTTCTCGATCCATTTTGCCACCAGTCTCTCCGACGTGATGACAGCAGCCAGATCTGCCCCGTTCTTCGCCCAGTAGGGGGCTCCTATGAGGCGGACGAAGGGCCTGGTGTTCCCTGCAAGGGCGTCACACAACTCACAGATCCCGGCCCCGTCCATGTCTATGACGGAAGGGGCTATGCAGAGACCTATCCTGGTCTCAGGGTTCACCCGGTCCACGGCCTCCCGGATCTCACGGGCAAGTCTCAGCATGTCTCCGCCCATGAGCTCGGTCCATGCCATGCGGTACCGGTTCCCCTTTCCCGTGAACACCTTCTTCTTTATATCCTCCGCCGACAGTTTCTCGCCGACGAGGGAGCAGTATCTTTCCACATGTGAGGGGCACAGGCATCCTGCGTTGAAGTCCATGCCGTGGGAATGCATGCGCCAGTCGTCGTCGAGAAGTATGATCTCGGCCCCGGCCTCCGCGGCGCAGGCCGCCCAGTCGCATACGTCCTGCCTGAACTTCTCGTCAGCGCAGCAGAAACCGCAGGTGCACTCGTCCTTCAGGCTCACGAAAGGCTGGTAAGCGTAACTGTGCTCCCGGTCCTCGCCGCCGTGTCCCATGGTCTCGCCGATCCAGATACCGGTGGTGTATCCGGCCTCCCTGTACCTCTTTACTTCCCTTTTGAACACTTCGACAAATCTTCTGCCGTCGATCCTTCTTCCCTCCGGCGTGTCCCTCCAGTGCCTGCATGAGGACAGGAACACCCCGTCGCACTTCGATCTCTTTATCTCCCTGAAGGTCTCCTCCGCGGGGAAATCGTCCCTGATCATTATAGGAATATATACTTTGTGCATGTCTTCCTCCGGACTTGGTTTTCTGCAATGATTTTATCACAAAACCCCGTACTATTTCAATCTTTTTATCGTTTCAGCCGGTGATAATATGTGCAAGGTTGACATTGCATTGGAGGAAGTATGATGATATAATATCGCCAAACAGAAACAGATACTACGGAGGACGTTATGGGTCTTCAGAGAAGCAAGAGATATGTCAATACACAGAAGATAGTGCTCGGGGCGGTCCTCACCGCTCTCGTCATCATCCTGCAGCTGCTGGGCACCTTTGTCAGGTTCGGCCCCTTCCAGGTGTCCCTGGTGCTGCTGCCCATAGTCATAGGCGCGGCCACCTGCGGAGCCGACATAAGCACCTGGCTCGGACTGGTGTTCGGCGCGGTGGTCCTCATCAACGGCGACGCCACCCCCTTCATGCAGATAGATCCTGCCGGCACCATCATAACGGTGCTGCTGAAAGGCATCCTCTGCGGACTCGCGGCAGGCCTGGTATACAAGCTGCTTGAAAAGAAGAACAAGCTCCTTGCGGTCATCATCGCGGCCATAGTGTGCCCCGTCACCAATACGGGCATATTCATCATAGGATGCTACATCTTCTTCCTCGACACCCTCAAGGTCTGGATGGGCGATCAGTTCACAGACGTGACTGCGTACATCTTCCTGGGCCTGGTGGGCGGCAACTTCCTGTTCGAGCTTCTGACCAACATCATCCTGAGCCCGCTGGTGGTAAAGCTGATAGACTACTGGGAGAAGAAGACAAAGAGAAACAAGCCGGCAAAGACAGCGGAGAGCGCACCTGAAAAGAAGGAAGAAAACGACAGCAATGAAAAAGACCTTTGAGACCGAGCTGCCGGAAGGCTACGGCAAGGTGCTGGAGATCGATGCCAAGGACTCGAAATTCGCGCTCAAGCTGAACCTCATAGGCGTGATTCCCCTCGTGATCATAGTAGCCCTTGCCTTCATCCTCATCAGGCCTTTCACCAGGGAGACCATAAGGGAGAACCCGCTCATCCTTCCGGGGCTCATAGGATTCTTCGTGGTATATATCGTATATGTGATCCTTCATGAGCTCGTTCACGGAGCGGCCTACAAGGCCATGACAGGAAGGAAGCTGAAGTTCGGATTCACCGGACTGGTCGCGTTCTGCGGGGTACCTGACATATACGTGTACAGGAAGACCGCCCTGATCTCCCTTCTCGCCCCTTTCACGGTATTCAATATAGTGTTCATCCTTCTCACGGTATTTCTTACGGACCCCTGGCTCCGATTCCTTGCGGTGACGCTCCTGGCGTCCCATATCTCGGGATGCGTCGGAGATCTCTATGACACGTTCCTTCTGATTTTCAGATACAGGGACCCGAAGCTCCTGATGAACGACACAGGTCCGATACAGACGTTCTACGAACCGAAATAACCGAAAAAAAACGGCAGGTCATCACTTATCGATGATCTGCCGTAGTTCTTTGTTCCGGATTTTATGCCTGCGCCGCGTCCACGATCTTCGCGAACTTTTCGGGCACCAGGGACGCTCCGCCGATAAGGCCGCCGTCCACGTCGACCTTTGCCAGAAGCTCGGCCGCGTTCCCGTCGTTCATGGATCCGCCGTACTGGATGGTGAGGGCTTCCGCAGCGGCCTCGCTGTAAAGGCCTGCCACTACCTTCCTGATGAGGCAGCATACCTCTTCAGCCTGGTCCGGCGTGGCCGTCAGGCCGGTGCCGATGGCCCATACGGGCTCGTAGGCTATGATGAGGTTCTTCAGTTGCTCTTCCGGGATGCCCGCAAGGTCCAGCTTGGTCTGCATGGAAACGATCTCCTCGGTGATGCCGGCCTGTCTTTCCGCCAGCACCTCTCCGAGGCACATGATGACCTTGAGTCCCGCGTCAAGACCCGCACGGGTCCTTTTGTTTACGGTCTCGTCGGTCTCGCCGAAATACTGTCTTCTCTCGGAATGTCCGACGATGACATATTCGACTCCGGCCTCTGTGAGCATGTCCGCCGAGATCTCGCCTGTGAACGCGCCCTTCTTTTCGAAGTGAACGTTCTGGGCGCCGATCTTCACGTTGGTTCCGCGGGCAGCTTCGACTGCCGTGGCGACATCGATGAACGGGACGCAGAGGACCACGTCACATCCGTCCTTGCCTTTCACGAGAGCCGCTGTCGCCTCGATGGCGGCCTTCGCTGCGCTGGGAGTCATGTTCATCTTCCAGTTTCCGGCTATAACTACTCTGCGGGATGTCTTTTTCATGTCAAAAACTCCTTTCGAGATCGTATTTCTTATTTATCGAGGAGGCATGCGATGCCGGGAAGCTCTCTTCCTTCAAGGAATTCAAGGGAAGCTCCGCCGCCGGTGGAGACGTGGGTCATCTTGTCGGCGTATCCGAGCTGCTCTACTGCTGCAGCGGAGTCGCCGCCGCCGATGATGGAGATGGCTCCGGATTCAGCCACTGCCTTGGCTACCGTGCGTGTGCCGCTTGCGAAGTTCTCCCATTCGGATACTCCCATGGGGCCGTTCCACACGATGGTGCCGGCGCCGATCAGGGATTTCGCGAACAGTTCCTGTGTCTTCTCACCGATATCGAGGCCCATCCAGCCGTCCGGGATGGAATCGGAGTAGATCCTCATGAAAGTGGTGTCTTCCTTGTATTCGCGGCCGATGATGTTGTCCACGGGAAGCAGGAAGCTTACGCCCTTCTCGTGAGCCTTTTTGATGAGGCTGAGAGCCAGGTCGATCTTGTCGTTCTCGCAGATAGAGGTGCCGATGGAGCTGCCCAGGGCGCGGAAGAAGGTGTATGCCATTCCGCCGCCGATGATGAGCATGTCGACCTTGTCAATGAGGTTGTTGATGACGCCGATCTTGTCAGAGACCTTGGCGCCGCCGAGAATGGCCACAAAGGGCCTTACCGGATCCTCGAGGGCCTTGCCCATCACGGAGATCTCCTTCTGGATCAGGTATCCGCATACTGCGGGGAGGTAATCGGCAACGCCTGCCGTGGAGCTGTGGGCTCTGTGGGCGGTGCCGAAAGCGTCGTTCACGAATATCTCAGCGAGGGAAGCAAGCTTCTTCGAGAATTCGGGATCGTTCTTTTCCTCTTCAGCGTGGAAGCGGACGTTCTCGAGCAGCATCACGTCGCCGTTCTTCAGAGCGGCGGCCTTTGCCTGTGCGTCCTCGCCCACCACGTCGGCTGCGAGGGGAACTTCCTTCCCGAGTCTCTCGGAAAGTCTCTTTGCCACGGGAGCAAGGGAATATTTCATGTTGAACTCGCCCTTCGGTCTTCCGAGGTGGGAGCAGAGTATAACTTTCGCTTCATGATCGATAAGGTACTTGATGGTGGGGAGCGCGCCTGTGATCCTGTTTTCGTCAGTGATCACGCCGTCCTTGAGGGGGACATTGAAGTCGCATCTGACAAGTACTTTCTTGCCTCTTACGTCAATGTCTTCAACTGATTTCTTGTTGTATGTCATATTATCTCCATTCCGCCGGATGATCCGGCTCATAGTTTCGAATTTTGGCGATGGCCCAAATTTTCACGGATAGTAGTATACCACAAATACGGCCGTTCTGCAAGAAACAGTTATACAAACTTTCCACCCTTCATACCGTGAAAACTGATATTTTGGAGAATTTGAGGACAAATGCGAAGGATTTTCCGTTAACCCTTGATTTTACGTCCTTTTTCTGCTAGAATTCCCCTCGTATATATATAACATGGCTGTGACGAAAAATATCCGTTTCCAACCGCCGTTCAGAGAGCCGGGGAGGGTGCGATCCCGGCGCCGGTGAAGCGATTTCCAATTTCCGAGCCATGGGGCCTGCGGCCCTTATCCCGCAAGAACGAGACCGCTTGCCGGTGAATTCGGGTGGCACCACGGAATATCCGTCCCGATTCCCCTTCCAGGGCGGTATTTTTATTTCCGAAACCTATAAACATACTGTGAGGTCTTATTATGCTTGACATCAAATTTCTGAGAGAGAACCCCGAGATCGTAAAACAGAACATAAGGAACAAGTTCCAGGACCAGAAGCTCCCCATGGTGGACGAGGTCATAGAGCTCGACGCGTCCTACAGGGCAATAATGCAGGAGGCTGACCAGCTGAGAGGCAACCGCAACAAGCTGTCGAAGCAGATCGGCGGCCTGATGGCGAAGGGCGAGCGGGAAGAGGCCGAAAAGGTGAAGGCTGAAGTGAACCGCCAGTCCGAGAGGCTTGCAGAGTGCGAGAAGCTGGAAGGCGAGCTGTCCGAGAAGATCCGCAAGATCATGCTGGTGATCCCGAACATCATCGACCCTTCCGTTCCGATAGGAAAGGACGACTCCGAGAATGTCGAGATCGAGAAGTTCGGCGAGCCCGTGGTCCCGGATTTCGACATCCCCTACCATACTGACATAATGGAAAGGTTCGACGGCATCGACCTCGATTCCGCGAGAAGAGTAGCCGGAAACGGCTTCTACTACCTCATGGGCGACATCGCCCGTCTGCACTCCTCCGTCATCGCCTACGCCCGCGACTTCATGATAGGCCGTGGATTCACATATGTGGTGCCTCCCTTCATGATCAGGTCCGACGTGGTGACCGGCGTCATGAGCTTCGCCGAGATGGAAGCCATGATGTACAAGATCGAAGGCGAGGATCTGTACCTTATCGGCACGTCCGAGCATTCCATGATAGGCAAGTTCATTGACCAGATCATTCCCGAGGCAGAACTTCCCTACACCCTCACCAGCTATTCGCCCTGCTTCAGGAAGGAAAAAGGCGCTCACGGCCTGGAGGAAAGAGGAGTATACAGGATCCACCAGTTCGAGAAGCAGGAGATGATAGTGGTCTGCAAGCCCGAGGACAGCATGAAATGGTATGACAAGCTGTGGCAGAACACAGTGGATCTGTTCCGTTCCCTCGATATCCCGGTAAGGACCCTGGAATGCTGCTCCGGAGACCTGGCCGACCTCAAGGTCAAGTCCTGCGACGTGGAGGCATGGTCCCCGAGACAGAAGAAGTATTTCGAAGTCGGCAGCTGCTCCAATCTGGGGGACGCCCAGGCAAGGCGGCTCAAGATCCGCGTGAACGGAGCCGACGGAAGGAAATACCTGGCCCACACCCTGAACAACACCGTGGTGGCGCCGCCGAGGATGCTCATAGCCTTTTTGGAGAACAATCTCCAGGCGGACGGCACCGTGAGGATCCCCGAGGCCCTGAGGCCCTACATGGGCGGGACGGAAAAGCTCATCCCGAAGAAATAAGGCAAGAGAAGAGGAGCTGCGGCCGCAGCTCCTTTCTCGTATGTATCAGAAAGCCGCCGGGCTGACCGGCGGCTTTTCCTGTTCTGTTTTCCTTATTCCTCTTCAGCGAATGCCTTAGCCTCTTCGATGATCTTCTGGGCAACCGCGCCGGGAACTTCCTCGTAGCGGTCTACCGCGA
>JAEEGL013092883.1_pt1 | contig 22499 bp, 20 predicted proteins | sample 9134231 | NCBI WGS metagenome assembly JAEEGL01 (sample SAMN16246548, study PRJNA631951) | gut metagenome | biome: gut microbiome; feature: rumen; material: fiber-attached | host: Bos | place: Iran: Karaj | collected 2018-10
TCTACATGGATTTCGTCTTTAGTTGATTTAGTCATGAATGTATTTCCACAAACACAAGTAACTTTGCAATCTTTCATTTCTGGATGAATATCTTTTTTCATTTCATACTCTCCTTCCGCCATGTCTAGTAATGTCAGACATAGTAATTTCTTCGTCTTATGTATTATATCACAAGTATTTAACTTAGCAAGTATAAATACTTATTTTTCTTTGTTAAATGTAAAAAATCTTACTACTTTTCCAGCAATTAGAATTATAGAATCGGCATTTTTAGTTGCTATTACCTTAAATACAGCTTTAAAACCAACTGTTAATGCTGATACAACTGCTGTTATTAATATAGTAGTTGTAGTAACACTAAAGTTAAAATATTCAGCAATTCTTAGTGTTAGTACTGCTGCTAACACACCAGATACAATTCCACAAATATCTCCTACTACATCACATGTAACTGATGATACTTTTGGAGCACTTTTAACTAATTTAATTGCTTCTTTAGCACCTTTTATTTTTTTAGACGCTCTAGCATGTAAGAAAGCTTCTTCACAAGATAGAACAGCAACACCAATCATATCAAATAAAATACCTATTGCTATTACTACTAGAGTAACTATAGCAAGTAATACTGTATTTAAGTGATTAGATAATATAGTAGATATACCACTAAATACTATTGATAATACAAATGATAGGACAAATACAATTGTTATCCATTTTTTATTATCATTTTTCATTTTCCAAACCTCTCCTTGTTTTTCGTCAAAAAAAAACATGTTTGGTAATATTATAAATTAATTTTACGGCTTTGGTCGAGTTGTATTTCACTAATTCCTACCATCGATTACTCTTTGGCGATTTCTCTTTAAAGGAATCAATCGAATGTTGCCGATTTCGATTACTCGATTACCACTTAGTCCGCACTTCAAACCTTATAATATGTAACACCCTAGAGAATTTCTCTGACACAAATGAATTATCGTTATCTACTTTTGCAATTATGCTTTCAAATAACATTAGATCGTTATATATCCCGCATAACCACTCATAGCATGCACTGGTTGTATTTTAGGCGACGGAATAAAAGGAATATGATTATATGCCGTTATAATCTCTCCTTAAATCTTAAATCATACACCCACCCGAATCTGGGCGAATCAAGCAAGTGTACAAAGTGTCTTAAGTACAATCTGGTAGATTTTTAGCCCCACCTTCAGATAATGTTTGTGACTAGGATAATGCACCACAACATATATTGGGATTATACAAAAAAAAGAGCGAAATGTCAAATTTCGCTAGTCTTCTATTATTTCAATTTTAGCACCAACATTAGTAAGTTTTTCTACAATATTTTCATATCCTCTTAGAACATGATCTATTTCTTCTACGTATGTTGTTCCTTCAGCAGCTAAGCCTGCAATAACCATTGCTGCTCCTGCTCGTAGGTCTGTTGCTACAACATCTGTTCCATATAGTTTATTAGGTCCATTAAAGATTGCTGTACGATCTGTTAATGTAATATTAGCTCCCATCTTTTGTAGATATTTAATATGACCCATTCTATTTTCATAGATTGTTTCTTCAAATATAGACATACCATTTGCTTGTGTTAATAATACACTCATAGGTTGACCTAAGTCTGTAGCAAATCCTGGGAATACCAACGTCTTAACATTAATTGGTCTAAATTCTTCTGGTTTACTAATTATAATATCTTTGGATTTTTCTACTCTTAATTCAACTCCCATTTCTTTTAGTTTTGAAAGAAGAGCTTCGATATGATCTTCAATAATTCCTGATATTTTTAAATTTTTTCCAAGTAGTGCTCCCATAATTACGTATGTACCAGCTTCAATACGATCTGGTATTACATCTATTATTCCTTTACCAAGGTGTTCAACACCTTCAATTATTATTTCACTAGTTCCTGCACCAGTAATCTTAGCACCCATATTGTTTAATAATGTTGCAATGTTAACTATTTCTGGTTCTTTTGCTGCATTAGATATATATGTAGTTCCTTCTGCTTTTACTGCAGCTAGCATTATATTTATTGTTGCACCAACTGACGCAAAGTCTAAATATATTCTTGCTCCTTTTAGTTTTTCTGCTCTAATAATATACTTATTTCCAGCAATTTTTACTTTAGCACCTAATTTTTTAAAGCCTTTAATATGGAAATCTATCGGACGTGATCCAATATTACATCCACCTGGGAAATATATTTCAGCATATTTAAATTTAGAAAGTAAGGCTCCCATGAAATAGTAAGAAGCTCTTAACTTTTTTGATAATTCTTCTGGTACTACTTTATTTTCAATTTTGCTAGTATCTATTTTCATTATTTCGTTTTTATAATTTATTTTGCCATTTAATAATTCAATTATTTCCATCAATGCTCTTGTATCAGATATATCTGGAACATTATATAATGTTACTTCCTCGTCTGATAAAATAGCTGCTGGAATCAAAGCTACGACACTGTTTTTAGCACCGCTGATTTTAATTTCTCCTGTTAATTCGTGTCCGCCTTCGATTTTGAATTTTTCCATTTTCATCACACTCAATTATTTTGTTTTTTAGGAGTAATTATTCTCCCGGTATTAATATATAATTTTAGTTGATTTTTGTCAATTAAATGTTGTTTTTTTACCTAATATATCTAAAAAAATCACCGTTTGGTGATTTTATTTTTTTATAATAAACACAAATCTATCGAAGTGTCTTAAATCTTTCTCTAGAAGTACATTTGCTGATGGAAAATATTGTTTTGCAATATTTACTACATCACTACCTTGATCCTCTCCTATTTCAAATGCAATAATATATCTTTCTTTTAAATAATTATTAGCTTGTTTTAAGATTTCTTTATAAAAATATAATCCATTATCCTTAGCATATAATGCTAGGTGTGGTTCGTTATTTTTTACAATATCCATTATTTCTTCATCTTCTCTGATGTATGGAGGATTGCTTATAATAACGTCATATTTTTCTTGTACATTTTCGAAGATATCACTTTGTATATAATTAATCAACACGTTGTTGATATTTGCATTTTCTTGTGCTATTTTTAGGGCTTTTTTTGAAATGTCTATTCCTGTTAAATTAGACTTTGGAAGAAGTTTTTTTAGTGTAATTGGTATACATCCACTACCTGTTCCAATATCTATAATATCTATATTATCTGTAAATATTTCTTTGATATAGTTATATGTTTTTTCTACTAGTTCTTCTGTTTCTGGTCTTGGAATTAAAACATCTTTATTTACTTTAATTGTGTTTCCATAGAAGTTAGTATCTCCAACTATATATTGAACTGGTTCTCCTTTTTTTAGTCTTTCTAAAGCCTTCTCTATATTATCTTCTTTATGAAGATATTTTCTTATGTATTCTTCTTCTATCATTATTCGCCAGCTAGTTTACGACGGATATCTTCATTTATTAATGCTTCGATTATTTCTTCTAATTCTCCATCCATTACACGGTCTAAACTGTTAGTTGTATAACCTATACGGTGATCTGTAACTCTGTTTTGTGGATAGTTATAGGTTCTAATCTTTTCTGCACGATCGCCTGTACCTATTTTACTTCGTCTTTCACTGCCTACTTGAGCATCTTGCTCTTCTTGGGCCATTTGATATAATCTTGCCTTTAAGACTTGCATAGCTTGCGCTTTATTTTGAATTTGGCTTCTTTCATTTTGGCAAGTAACGACTGTATTAGTTGGAAGGTGTGTAATTCTAACAGCGCTTGGTGTTGTATTAACTCCTTGTCCGCCGTGTCCAGTAGCACAGTATACATCTATTCTTAAATCATTAGGATTTATTTCTACTTCTACATCTTCTACTTCTGGCATTATAAGTACTGTAGCAGTTGATGTATGAATACGTCCGTTAGATTCAGTTATTGGTATTCTTTGTACTCTATGTGAACCTGATTCGTATTTTAATTTAGAATAAACATTTTCACCTTTTATTTTAGCTTCTATTTGAGAATATCCTCCAGAAGCTCCTGCTTCAGAGTTTATTATTTCTATTTTCCAACCCATTGTATCTGCATATCTTTGATACATTCTAAATAAGTCTCCAGCAAAGATGTTTGCTTCTTCTCCACCTGCTGCTCCTCTTATTTCCATAATTATATTCTTATCATCGTTTTCATCTTTTGGAATTAATAGAATTTCCAATTCTGATATTAATTTTTCTTTTTTGGTAGTTAAGTCTTCTACTTCAAGTTTAGCCATTTCACCCATTTCAGGATCATCTATTAAACTCTCTGCTTCTTCTAAGTTATTAACTACCTTTTTATATTCCTCATATTTATTATAGGTTTCTTCTAAATCTTTTTGTTCTTTAGATAGTTTTTTTAATTTATTATAATCATTTAATACTTCAGGTGTAGTTAATTCTTTTGTTAATTCTTCATATTTTGTTTTTACGGCATCCAATCTTTCGAACATAATAATCCGCCTTTCCGGTTAGTATTATAACATAAAAACAAATGGTTATTAAACCATTTGTTCATCATCTTCATCAATAATAACTAAATCTTTTAGATCATCGTCATCATCTGTGATATCGTCTGTATCGTCTTCGTCGCTATAAATGTCTTCGCTTGTTTCTTCTTCTGGTTCTTCTTCAACATCTATATCTTCTTCTATAATGTCTTCTTCTTCGTTATCTATAACTATTTTTGTTGAATGTTTTGTTTTTAAATCCCACAAACCACTCTCAAGCATTATGAATCTGTGGTCTGTAGTCAATACATCAAAGAATGCAGGTAATTTTTCTACATACTCGTCATCAGATAATCTTGCATACTTACATACTTCTTTAAATAGTTCGTTAATTTTCATTTGTTTGTTTGTTTCAGTTAAAATCATTAATGCTAAATCATCGTAGGACATTGCATCAATGTCTTCTGGTGTTAAATCTTTTAATTTCATAAAAGTATACCTCCAAATAATTTCACTAGGTACAATTATACATGTTTTTTATCATATGACAATACTAAATTAACATTTTCACAATTTTTTTATTACATTCTATCTGGAACCTTAATTCCAAGGATGTTTAACATCTTCAAATTATTCTCATAAACTACCTTAGTTAATAGTAACCAAGATTCTTGAAGTTCTTTTTCTTCTTCTGTTAATACATGATTATTTGAATAGAAATTATTATATAAATTGGTTATTTTATATAGATGTTCTGCAATATCATTTAATGATCTTGTGTTTATTGATTTTTTTAGAACATTTCTTATATTTAATAATCCAATTATTATTGCTCTATCATAATCATCTTTTAACTTAATACATTTACTATATTTAACATTAGCTTCTTTAGCTTTATTTAATAATGATCTCATTCTTATTGTTGAGTATAGTAAATATGGTCCTGTTTTTCCTTGTAGATCCGCAAATCTAACTGGATCGAAGTTATAATCTGTTAATCTAAATGGTATTAAATCTGCGTATTTAACCGCGGATACTGCAACGTTTTCAGCAACAGCTTCTCTTTCTTCACCAGTTATGTTTGGTAATATTTTCTTTTCACATTCTACTTTAGCCATATCTAGTAATGCTTCTAGTGTCATTACTCCACCATCTCTTGTTTTAAATGGTTTACCATCTGCTCCATTCATAGTACCAAATGGAATAAATTCTAGATTTGTAGATTTAGGTACTATTCCTGTTTTATATGCTGCTCTAAATACTTGTTCAAAGTGAAGAGCTTGTCTTGCGTCTGTTAAATACCATATTTCATCTGGATTAAATAAATGCATTCTTTCCCATAAACATGCTACATCTGTTGATTCGTAGGAAGCGGCACCATTTGATTTAACCATTAATACTGGTGGTACTTCATGATTGTCGTCTGGTTCTGAAACGTTAATTATTTTAGCTCCTTGACTATCTTCTATATATCCATTTTTTTCTAAATACTCTACTGTTTCTGGAATATATTTATAACAATCAGATTCACCTTCCCATGTTTCAAATGTAACATTTAATCTATCATATACTCTTTTAATATCTTCTTTAGAAACATCCATTATATGCTCCCATAGAGCCATAAGCCCTTTTTCTCCGTTTTGGAATCTAGATGTTATATCTCTAGCTTCTTCCATGTATTCTTCATTTTCTTTGGCTTTTTCTGAAGCCTTTGGATATATTTCCATTAAATCATCATTTGTTACAGGTGATTCTTTTGGATATTCACCATTAAATTCAGGGTCAAAGTATGGTAGGTCTGGCATTCTATGTTTAATTTCAGTCATAACTAAACCAATTGGTCTTCCCCAGTCTCCAAGGTGTGTATCGGCCATTGCTTTATTTCCCATGGCTACTATTAGTCTTTTTAGGGCTTCTCCAATATTAGCACTTCTTAAATGTCCTACGTGTAATGCTTTAGCAACATTAGCTCCACCGTAGTCTAAAAATATCATTTTAGGATTATCATTTTCATAGTTTAAATCTATATTTTCATTTAATTCGTTAACATGATTAATCAATTGTTCATCTGAAAATGTAATATTTATAAATCCTGGTCCAGCTATGTTAATATCTTTGTAGATATTATCTTTTTTTATAGATTCTACTATTTCAGTAGCTATCTCTCTTGGATTTTTACCATATTCTTTAGCCATTGCCATTGTACCATTATATTGATAATCACCAAATTCTGGTCTTGAAGATATATTTAATACTACTTCTTCAACTTTATATCCGCATTCATTTATTTTCTTTTTTAAGTATTCTTCTTGTTTTTCAATAAAACTACTCATATTATCCCTTCTCTTCTATATATATTTTAAATCTTTCTTCATCAGTTTCAATCTTATAAATTATTGTTAAATCCTTTTCTTTTTTATCATAAGATAGTTCTTCTACTTTTATAGGCATTAATTTATTATGAGTCTTTAAATAAAAAGAGGCTTCATTATTAATGAAGTCCAATTTAAATTTATATTCATCAGTTTCACGCTGAAAATAACGATTACTAACAATTGTAGTTATATCGTTTAATTTAAATTTATAAGACTCCTTATCTACTATAGCAAGAATATCTTTGTATTCTTCCTCTAACCGGTCGTCTTTATATAAGTTAATATTTATCATTTTTTTCATAAATATCACTCCGTGAAAAGTATTTTAGCATTTATCAAGAAAAAAGGCAATTTAATTGCCTTTGTGTATTCTCATAGTAATTTGATATACTTCTGGGAAATCAATTTCTTCTACATCAATATAGAATCCTTCTTTTCCTAATTTATCAATTGCTTTTCTTGATTCATCAATTGCAAATTTCAAATCTCTTGGTTCACCAGTTGGTAATGTTTCTTCTTCTACATATTGATCTTCTAATTTATTGACTGCTTCCATTGGATCTACGTCAGTATTAGTTACAGTTGGTCTTACTATTGTTGAATCATCTGATGTATTTTGAGCAATTGGTGTAAAGAATTTATTGTTTGGATTAATTTCCATCTGTGCTGTTGGATTAATTTGAGAATTAAATTCTGGTTTAATGATTTCTTGAGGTCTATTAAATTCTGGTGCTGGTACTGATGTAGTATTTTCAAATGTTGTTGCATCCATGAATGGATTACTATTCATCTCATATGGATTATTGTTATTCATATTAGGTGATGCATCAAATTCTTCAAAGTCGTTAGTTGCTGCACCTGTAAATTGATTGAAATTTTGATTGTAATCAATATCAGTTGTTGGTTCTTCTTTTGGAAGATTTTCTAAAGATGTAAATACTGGTTCTACTGGAGTATTCTCCGGCATTGTACCAAAAAATCTATTATTGTTATTTGTTGGCATTTCTATAGGTTCCTCACTAATGAAATTTTCTGTTGAATGTGGTGTTGTTATATTAAAATTGTTATCTTCTGATGTTGTTGTAAATTCACCATTATCAACATTTATATTATTTGTTGTTGGGTCATCAATTAAATCGTTTGTTTCTAAAGACTCGGTTTGATTATTATTTAAATCTTTAATATCAACGGCATTTGCTTTAATATCTTCAATACTTGGTATTGTAGTTATTAATGGAACCTCACCACCAGATGTTTCATCATCTGGTATTTCCTTATTTTTCTTTAGTTCCATGTCTAACTGTCTTACGGTTAATCTTTCATTAATTATTCTATGTAACCACTCTCTTTGTTCTTCAAGTGGCAATGTAAGTAAAGTACGAGCATGTCTTTCAGATATTTTTTCTTCAAGTAAAGCTTGTTGTACTTCTTCATCTAGATTTAATAATCTTAATTTATTAGCAATAGCAGGTTGTGATAACCCCATACGTTTTGCTAACTGATCTTGAGTAAGATATCCTTTATCTAGTAGATTTTTATAAGAACGAGCTTCTTCAATAGCAGTAAGATCTCTTCTTTGAACATTTTCAACTAGAGCTACTTCAGCTGATTTATTATCATCTATATTCGCAATTACAGCTGGAACTGTTGTTAATCCTGCAATTTGAGCAGCTTTATATCTTCTTTCGCCAGCTATGATTTCGTACTTATCGCCTAGTTTTCTTAATACTAATGGTTGAATAATTCCATGTTCTTTTATTGAAGCTGCTAATTCTTGTAGACCTTGTTCATCAAAATTTAATCTTGGTTGAAATCTATTAGGAATTATGTCTTCTATATGTACTTGTAAGACTGTTTGTTCTAAATTCATGTCTTCAGCCCCTATTCTTATCTATTATCTATATTACCCTATTTTTCTTTTATTTTCAATGGGTTCTTAACTATTTTTTCATATCGTCTTGGATACTCTTTTGGTGTAGATCTAATCTTTTTTATTCTTATTATATTTCTTTCACTTTCTTCAATAGGAAGATTAAAGTTTACTATTTCCTCAATATGTCCCCCTAGGGTTCTAATAGCAAATTTTGAGTCTTCAATTTCTTCTTTATTTGATCCTTTCATTGCTACAAAATAACCATCTATTTTAGTTAGAGGTAAACATAATTCACTTAATACAGGTAAATTTGATACTGCTCTAGCAGTTACTATATCAAATCTTTCTCGATGTGTTTTTACATAGTCTTCTGCTCTTCCTTGGTAAAATTCTATTCCTTTAATATTTAATTTATCAGCTAGTTCTTTTAAGAAAGTAATCTTTTTATTATTTGAATCTAATAAAGTTATTTTTAAATGAGGATAGACTATTTTTAACACCATACCTGGAAATCCAGCTCCAGTACCAATATCAATTAAATTGTCATAATTATTTAAATTTATGGCATTTATTATTGTTAATGAATCATAAAAATGTTTTAAAAATATTCCTTCATCGTCTTTAATTGCTGTTAGATTAGTATGTTCATTATATTCTTTTAAAAATTCACAATAGGCATTAAAACTAATTAACTGATTACCTGTTAAATCTATTCCTAATTTATGTAGTTCATTTTCAAATTGTTCTTTATTCATTTTTACCATATTCTTTCTTTAAGTATACGGATAGTATAGATATATCTGCTGGATTAACTCCACTAATACGGATAGCTTGGGCTATAGTAGTTGGTCTAACCTCTTTTAATTTTTGTCTTGCTTCAGAAGCTATGTTTTTAACTTTATCATAATCAATGTCTTCTGGTATTTGTTTCTTTTCTAGTTTTAACATCTTTTCTGCTTCTTTATAACTCTTCTTGATATATCCTTCGTATTTTAGATTAATTTCTATTTGTTCTTGGATTGTTTTATCAAATGGAATATCTATTAAAGATGATAGAAATTCCATTGTTATTTCTGGTCTTTTTATTAATTGGTCTAAACTAAATGATTGACCCGGAACTTGATATCCTTTTTCTTCGAATACTTTCTTTATTTCAGGTGTAATCTTTAATTTTGTTTGTTGCATATAATCTAAACAATTATTAATTTGTTCTTCTTTTTTATTTAATTTATTGATTTGTTCTTCATTAATTAAACCAACTTTGTATCCATATCTTCTAAGTCTTAAGTCGGCATTATCAGAACGAAGTAATAGTCTGAATTCTGCTCTACTAGTTAGTAATCTATATGGATCTCTAATACCTTTAGTGATTAAATCATCAATTAAAACACCAATATAAGCATCAGTTCTTTTAAGAATTAAAGGTTCTTTTCCTTCTAGTTTTAATGAAGCATTAATACCTGCCATTAAACCTTGGCAAGCGGCTTCTTCATATCCCGATGTTCCATTTATTTGTCCTGCAGTATAAAGATTCTCTAAAACTTTAGTTTCTAGAGAAGCATGTAATTGAGTAGGATAAATAGCATCATATTCTATAGCATAACCATATTTTAGAATTTTAGCATTTTCTAAGCCTGGAAGTGAATGAACCATTTTTTCTTGAACCTCTGGAGGCATAGATGTAGAAAATCCTTGTAGATAGATATCATCATAATATCTACTTTCTGGTTCTAAAAATAATTGATGTCTTTCTTTATCCTTGAATCTTACTACTTTATCTTCTATTGATGGACAATAACGAGGTCCGATTCCTTCTATGTCATCTAAAGCTCCATACATACTTGATTTATTTAAATTATCCATAATTATTTTATGAGTTTTATCATTAGTGTATGTTAAATGACAAGGAACTTGATCTTCTATTTTGTAACAAGGTTCTAAGTCATAACTAAATGTTAGCAACTTATTATCCCCTGGTTCTTCTTTAGTTTTTGTAAAATCAATTGTCTTTCTATCTAGTCGTTGAGGAGTACCAGTTTTTAATCTAATTATTTTAAAACCATAATCTCTTAATCTATCACTTAAATGATTGGATGGCTTTTCACCATGAGGTCCTTTTCTAGTACGAGTATTACCAACAAGAATATCGGCTTTTAAGTATGTTCCTGTTGTTAAAATTATTTCCCGGGAAATAATTTTAGTTCCATCTTCTAAAATTACTCCCTTAACTTTATTATCTTCTACTATTAAGTCTTCAACCATACCCTCTTGGATTGTTAAGTTCTCTAGTGAGTTAAGTTGTTTTAGCATTTCTTCAGGATATGCTATTTTATCTCCTTGTGCACGAAGGGATTGAACTGCTGGTCCTTTGGCACTATTTAACATTTTAATTTGAAGATGAGTTTTGTCAGCTATTTTACCCATTACTCCACCTAGTGCATCAATCTCTCTTACAACTATCCCCTTAGCTGATCCTCCAATATGAGGATTACATGGCATGTCTGCTATATTTTTTAAATTACTTGTAATAAGTAATGTTTTATGTCCTTTAGTAGCACATGCATTTGCTGCTTCACAACCTGCATGTCCTCCTCCGACAACTATTATTTCATACATAGTTATCAACACCTTTTCTATATAAAATTATTTCCCGGGAAATAATTTTTTTATTTTCCAAGACAAAATCTACTAAACATTTCGTCTAGTAATTCCTCTTCATAAGTAGACCCATTTATGGTTCCAAGTATTTCCCAAATATTTCTAATATCTAATTCTATCATGTCGATTGGCATATTGTTTTGTAATCCTTTTTCTATTTCTTTAACAGAGTTTAAACACTTTTCAAGGATACTAATACTTCTTGTATTAGATAAATATGTAGGATCTTTTGTTTCAAGTTCATTTAAATTAAATAATTCAATGATTTTATTTTTTAAATCTTCTATTCCTTCATTATTTATAATACTCATGTTAATAATTCTTGATTTATCAACATTTAATTCACTTATATTTAATTTTTTTTCTAGATCTGTCTTGTTAATTATAATAATGTATTGTTTATTTCCCAAATCATTAAATAATTCTTTTATATCTGAAGTTAATTCTTCATTGTTATTTAATACAAATAAAACTAAATCAGATTCTTTCATCATTTTTTTAGATTTTTCTACACCTATTGCTTCTATTGTGTCTTCTGTATCTCTAATTCCTGCTGTGTCTATCATATTTAGCAATATTCCATTTATAGTTATTTGTCCTTCTACTATATCTCTTGTAGTTCCTGCTATATCTGTAACTATAGCTTTATCTTCTTCTAATAAAGCATTTAATAAACTACTTTTTCCTACGTTAGGTCTTCCTATTATTGAAGTTTTTATTCCTTCTTTAATAATGACTCCATTTTGAGATTCTTTTAGTATTTTTTCTATTTTTTCTTTTAATTTAGTTATTTTAGGTATCATTACTTCGTCAGTAATTATATCAACATCGTCATATTCTGGATAATCAATATTTACGTTGATATTTGATATTATTTGAATCATGTCATCTCTTAATTCATTTATTAAATCAGATACTTTACCTGATATTTGGTTGGCAGCCATTTCTCTTTGAGAGTTTGTTTTTGAATTAATCATATCCATGACAGCTTCTGCTTGTAATAAATCTATTCTTCCATTTAAGAATGCTCTTTTAGTGAATTCTCCTGGTTCTGCTAATCTACATCCTTTTATTTGTAATAATTCAAGTACTTTATTTGTAGGAGCTATTCCGCCGTGAGTATTGATTTCTACGGTATCTTCTGCAGTAAATGTCTTTGGTGCTTTCATTACTGTAACTAACACTTCATCTATAACATTATCTTTATCATCTACAATATGACCATAGTTAATAGTATGAGTATCAACTTCTTTTAGATCTTTACCTCTAAAGATACTATTAACTATTTCAATAGACTCTGATCCACTTACACGAACTATTGCAATTGCACCTACTCCTTGAGAGGTAGAGATTGCACATATAGTATCATTCATACTCGGTCAACTCCTTTTCGGCTTGTATTATAGCACAATAACATTCAATGGGAAATATTTTTATTCTTATTGTAATTATAACAAAATTATTTCCCGGGAAATAATTTATTGTTTTTTTATATGTAAATTGTTAGTTAATTATTTAGCCTTATTTATGCTGGGAAATAAAAAAAGATGATTATTCATCATCTTCATTTTCAACATATCTAATAACTATATGTCTATGTGGTTCTTCTCCTTCAGAAGCACTTGATATATTTTTGAATTTTGAAATTGCATTATGAACAATTCTTCTTTCATAAGCATTCATATCTTCTAATTCAACATCTACTTTTGTTTTTTGTACTTCTTTAGCTATTCTTTTAGCATTTCTTTCTAGATGTGAATTTTTCTTTTCTTTGTAATTTTCTACATCTAATAGAACATATGGATATACACCTATTTCATTATGAACTATTTGTCTTAGTATTGTTTGCATTGCCATTAGTGTTTGACCATTTTTACCAATTAGAATACTGTTCTTATCAGAATACATTTTTATATTGATTTGTTCATCTCTAACATTTGTTTCAAATGTAGCTTCAATTCCCATGTTAGAAACTAATTCTTCAACTTTTTCTTTAATGAATTCTGCTACGTCTGTTATTCTTACTACACTGCATTTATATGTTGTTGCTTTAAATAATTTACCCTTTTTTTCTTCTTCTTTGCAGTAGACTTCATTTTCTTCTACTCCTAGAGCCTCTAATGCTTTTTGTTTTGCTTCTTCTCTAGTTTTTCCTTCAAATACTTCTAATTCCATTTTATACACTCTTTTCTAACATTTTCTTTATTATTATATTTTGAATAACAGCAAATCCATTAGTTATAATCCAATATAATGCGATTGCAGTTGGTAAACTTAATGAAGCTACTGAAATCATTACAATCATAAATGTGAACATAAATTTCATTTGTTGTTGCATTTCAGGAGTTTGATTTTGTCCTGACATTGAATTTTTAAATGAGAAATATGTACTTGCTATGATTAATATTACTAATAAGATGTATAGATAATTATGATGAGCAATTCCTGTCATAGGTGTCATTCCTAAATTCATAGTTAAGAATTTACCTTCAAAAATTGCTGGAACTCTATTAATTGCTTCTAAGAAAGCAAAGAATAAAGGTAATTGTATAAAAGCCATTAAACAGCTTCCTACTGGATTTATTTTATATTTTTTGTATAACATCATTGTTTCTTGGCTTTTTGCCATTAATGAATCATTATCTGTTTTATTTTTATACTTCTTTTCAATTTTTTCCATTTCAGGTTGTATTTTTTTCATTGCTTCAGATTGTTTTACTGTTTTTATTTGAATAGGCATTAATACTATTCTTATTAATAGTCCTATTATCATAACTGATATACCCATATTTTTAACAGCATATCCTAATTTTAATATTAACCAAGCTAATGGTTTAATGAATACTGTTTCCCATAAACTAACATATTTAATCTTTTTAGGAGTAAAATTTCGACATGTTGGAAGATCTTCTAGTTTAACTTTTAATGAATCATTGTATTCTTCATATTTACTATATAAATCTTTATTTGTTGGTTGACATAATATATTAGCTGTTAAGGTTTGACCAGTTTCATCATATGTAACAGCTTTTTTACCATCTTTAATTGTTTTAGTACATCCTGTTAATAATAATAAAATAGCTATTACTATTAATATTTTATGCTTTTTTTTCACGTTCTCACCTTTACTTTAATAAATCTTTAACTGCATTTTCTAATTTATTAAATGAATTATCTTTGCAGTCCTTCCTCACCATTATAATATAATTAAATCCTTTTTGAAATAAATTTCTATTATTATCTATAATGGATCTTATTTGTCTTTTTATACGATTTCTATTAACTGCATGACCAAACTTTTTACTAACTGCAATTCCAAATTTTGTATTATTCTCTTCATTTGGATAAGTATATATAACAAAGAAATTATTCTTTTTATAATTTCCTTTCCTTATTATATTATTAAATAATTCTTTATTTTTAATTGTTTCAATTCTTTTCATAGTCAACAGCCCTTTTTAATACATAAAAAACCACTTTTTTGTGGTTTATTTAACTATTAATCTTTTACGTCCTTTTGCTCTTCTTGAGTTTAATACATTACTCTCTTTTCTAGCAAAAAATCCGTGTTTTTTTGCTTTTTTTCTATTATTTGGTTGATAAGTTCTTTTCATATAATACACCTCCACATCTAAACAAGCTCTCTTATTATAATAATATTTAGAAAAAAAAGTCAAGAAATATCGAAGTTTATTGAGTTTTTTTGTATTTTTATTATTATTAACAATTAATTGTGGATATGTTGATAACTTTTTCAACAATGTTTATATGAAATTTGTTGATAATGTGGATAAGTATGGTAAAATATCTTACCAAGGGATTTAAAGTTGTGGTTACTTGTGTTGATACATTGTTGATAGAATTTTTTTATGCATATATTACTTTAATTTTTTATCAACCTGAATTATAATAATTGTACAAATTGTCAAAGTGGGGTGATGGAACTTGAATAATAACGATATTTGGAATAAAGTTCTTGATATTATTAAGAAAGAACTTAATCCAGTATCTTTTAGTACTTGGTTTGGTGAAACAAAATTCTATGAAATGGATGATCAAAAAGTTACATTATTAGTTCCTATGCCACTTCATAAAAGAATTTTACTTTCTCATTATTATAAGTTGATAAGTGATTCTTTTTACACAGTTACAAATATTGAAAGAGAAATAGATTGTGTAATTGAAGAAGAAATTGCTAAAACAACTGAAAGTAAAATGGAAGAAATTGTTAATAATTCAGAAGTTATTAACAATGATTTTGAAGATTTTGACAGCAACTTGAATCCAAATTTAACTTTTAACAACTTTGTCGTAGGTAATTCCAATAAATTTGCTAGAACGGCTTCTTTTGCTGTAGCTGAAAATCCTGGAACTACTTATAATCCTTTATTTATATATGGAAAAAGTGGAATAGGTAAAACACATTTAATGCATGCTATTGGAAATTATATAGTAGAACATAATCCTAAATTAAAAGTTTTATATACAGCTAGTGAAGAATTTAGAAATGATTATACCAAAATTTCTAATCCAAATGAAAATGCAATGGATGCATCAAGTAAGTTTAAGAATAAATATCGCAATGTAGATGTATTAATGATAGATGATATTCAATTAATTTTAAGTGCTACTAAAACGATGGAAGAATTCTTTCATACTTTTAATGAATTACATAGACAAAATAAACAAATAATTATTACATCAGACAGTTCACCTAATGATTTAAAAGATCTTGAAGATAGATTAAAAACAAGATTTGCTATGGGATTACCAGTCGATATATTCCCACCTGATTATGAATTAAGATGTAGAATAATTAAAGAGAAAATAAAAAGAATTCCTAATATTCAAGAAAAAATGACTGATGAGGCTGTTGAATTTATAGCTAATAATTTTGATACAGATGTTAGAAGTCTTGAGGGAGCAATTAATAGATTAGTTGCTTATACAGCGATGTATGTACCTGAAAAGATTGATTTAGAATTTGCGAATGAATGCTTAAAAGATGTAGTAGGGAAAGGAAATCCTTATGTAACTAATGACATTGCAAGTATTCAAAAAGCTGTAGCTGATTATTATAGTATTACAATAGAAGTATTAAAAGGTAAAAAAAGAAGTGCTAATATAGCTTATCCAAGAATGGTAGCGATGTATTTGTGTAGAATGTTAACAGATCAATCTTTCCCTAGAATTGGGCTTGAATTTGGAGGAAGAGACCATTCAACAGTTATACATGCAGTAGATAGAATAGAAAAAGACTTAAGAGATAATGGTCAATTAAAAGAAATTATCAATGAAATTAAATCAAAATTATAAAAATGTTAATTATTTGTTATTAAATATCAATTTATAAACAAGTATTGTTATCAAATTTTTGGCTTATTTGTTTATAAAATAAAGGTTATTAACATTATTAACTTTATAATAATCATAATAATAATTATTAAATAAAAAGAAAGAAGGAATATGAATGAAATTTACAATTGAAAAAAATATAATATTAGATAATCTTTCTAATGTTGTAAAAGCTATATCATCAAAAAATATAATACCTATATTAAATGGAATAAAATTCGAATTAGAAAAAGATGGATTATACTTAACTGCTAGTGATAGTGAATTAACAATAAAAGCGTTTATAGATAAGAAAGATATTTCTAAGATAGATAAAGAAGGATCTATTATTATTCAAAGTAAGTATATATTAGATATTATTAGAAAGATGCCTAGTGATGAAATTCATTTTGAATTAATGGATGGATTAAAAATTAAAATATCTTCTGATAATAGTCAATATGATCTTAATTGTTTAGATTCAAAGGAATATCCTAGTGTTAAATTGGAAGAAGTGGATAAACCTATAGTTTTAAGTGGTGATATTTTTAAAAGCATTATTAGTCAAACTTCTTTTGCTATTTCAACTCAAGAATTAAGACCATTACTTACTGGATTAAATTTTAATATAGTAGGGGATGTGTTAGAATGTATAGCTACAGACTCTTATAGACTAGCTAAAAAGAATGTTAAGTTAGAAAAACCAGTAGAAGATGATATTAATATAGTTATTCCAGGTAGAAATATTATGGAATTAGATAAAATTATAGTAGATGAAGAACCAGTAGAAATGCATGTATTTAGTAATAAGGTATTATTTAAATATAAGAATATAATTTTCCAAAGTAATTTATTATCTGGAACATATCCTAATACAACTAATTTAATTCCTAAAGATTTCGCTATTATTATTAATACTAAATTAGATAGTTTCTTTAGTGCTATTGATAGAGCTGCTTTACTTACTCAAAATAAAGATAAGAATATAGTTAAAATGAGATTAAAAGATAGTCAAATAGTTATTAATTCATATGCTTCTGAAATTGGTAAAGTAGAAGAAGTATTAGATGTTGAAACTAGTAAAGATTCTACAATAGATATTTCATTTAGTGCTAAATATATGATGGATGCATTAAAAACTATTAAAGATGAGGAAATATTGATTTTATTAAATGGTGAAGTTAAACCAATTGTTATTAAATCTGTTACTGATGAATCTTTAATTCAATTAATTTTACCTATTAAGACTTATTAATTGTTAATAAAAGATAACTTATAAACATATAGTTATCTTTTTTTTGTGTAAAAAATTATTATTTTGAAATAGTTCGACTTTTTTCGACCTTTTTTGACTTTTTTATAATGTATAAGAGAGGTAATTTTGGAAGAAGGAGGTTTGGTTATGGAATCTTATGAAATAAATAAAGATACTGTTGCATTAGTTCCAAAAGATAATGATCATACTATAGTATATGAAGTAGAAGATTCATTTGTAGTTGATAAGTCACCATTAAAAATAGTAGAGGAGAGTTGTGAATACTTTGGAAGTTCCTTGGAAGGAAGACAGGTAGGTACTTCAAAACTTGTTGGTTTTACTCATAAAGTACCAGTAATTATTGAAGAAAGTTTTGATATTATTTTCTTTCCAACATTGTCACCAAGAAATAATCAATGTACATGGATATCATATGAACATGTATATAAGCCAGATAAGTTTAAAAATAAGACAATTGTTGAATTAAAAAATGGTAAAAAAATCCTTGTAGACGTATCAACAGCTATAATTGATAATCAATTATATAGGTGTTCAAGATTAAAAGATACACTTCAGATGAGAAAATATAAAAAAAATGGTCAAAAATAAGTAAAAAGCTACTTTTAGTAGTTTTTTTGTGGTATAATATTATCGTGGTATGGGAGTACCTAAAAAATACTTTTTTTTATCTACGGTCGTAAAAGAGGGTAAAAAATGAAAATACATCATTTGAAATTATTAAATTTTAGAAATTATGAGAAGTATGAAATTTCATTTTCTCCTTCCTATAATATTATTTATGGTAAAAACGGTAGTGGTAAGACTAATTTAGTCGAAAGTATCTATGTACTTGCTCTTACAAAGTCTTTTAGAGGTTCTGTTGATAAAGTTTTAATTATGAACAACAAAGATGTTTGTCGTATAGAGGGGATAGTTTCGGATAATAAGCTTAAAAATAACTATAAAATAATTATTAAAGATGGGGAGAAAAGGGTAAAAGTAAATGATACTAAAATAGATAAATTAAGTGATTATATATCTAAAATTAGTATTGTTTTGTTTAACCCTGACGATTTGAGATTCATTAAAGATTCTCCAAGTGTTAGAAGACAAGCTATTAATCTTGAGATTTCAGAAATTAATAATGTTTATTTAAAAAATTTAAGTATGTACAATAAAGTACTTAAACAACGTAATAGTTATCTTAAAATAATGAGTACTAATGGAAATTCTTCTAGGGATTATTTAGATATTTTAACTAATAAGATAATAGATTTAGGGGAAAAGGTATATTTATCTAGAAAAAAGTATATTGATTTACTTAATAATAAAATAGGAAAAATATATGCAAAAATTTGCGGAATTTCTGATCTTAAGTTAGAATATGTATCTGATTTTAGAGATTTTGATAGGGGGATTATTGCCAAAAAATACGAAAAAAATATTGATAAAGATATTATGTTTGGTAAAACAGGTTTTGGTGTTCATCATGATGATGTTACTTTTAAATTTAAAAATGTTAGTTTAAAGGATTATGGATCAGAGGGACAACAAAAAAATGCTATTATTGCATATAAATTGGCTGAATTAGAGATTTTTAATGAGATTAGGGGTAATTATCCTATTTTGATATTAGACGACTTATTTAGCGAATTAGATAGGTTTAAAATAAATAATATATTAGATTTAATAAATGATGATGTTCAAACATTTATTACAACTACCGAAATTGATAAGATAAATGAAGATATTTTAAATAAGAGTAAAGTATTTGAAGTATTCGACGATATTAAGGAGGGTTAATATGGCAGAAGAATATAGTGATAAAGATATTCAAGTTCTTGAAGGACTTGAAGCTGTTAGAAAAAGACCTGGTATGTATATTGGTACAACTAGTGAAAGAGGATTACACCATTTAGTTTGGGAAATTGTTGATAATGCAGTTGATGAAGCTTTAGCTGGATATTGTGATGATATTGAAGTAATTATTAATAAAAACAATATTATAGAAGTTAGAGATGATGGTCGTGGAATGCCAACAGGTATTAATGAAAAGACTGGTTTATCCACAATTGAAACAATTTTTACTGTATTACATGCAGGTGGAAAATTTGGTGGAGGAGGATACAAAGTATCCGGAGGTCTACATGGTGTTGGTGCATCAGTAGTTAATGCCTTGTCTCAATGGCTAGAAGTTAGAGTGTATAGAGATGGACATGTATATTTTCAAAGATTTGAAAATGGTGGTCATCCAGTAGGAGAATTAAAAATTATAGAAGATTGTCCTATAGATAGAACTGGAACTACAGTTTCATTTAAAGCAGATCCTGAAATATTTACTGAAACTACTGTATATAATTATGATACTTTAGCAAATAGATTAGAAGAAATAGCATTTTTAAATAAAGGTTTAAGAATTATTCTAGAAGATTTAAGAAATGACGAAAAGAAGCAAGTATTCCATTATGAAGGTGGAATAAAAGAATTCGTTAAAAAGCTTAATAAAGATAAGAAACCATTACATGAAGATGTAGTATATGTAGAAGGTATGGAAGATGGAATATCTATTGAAGTAGCTTTCCAATATAATGAAGAATATAATTCTAATTTATATTCTTTTACCAATAACATTAATACCCATGAAGGTGGAACTCATGAAGATGGAGTTAAAAGAGCGTTAACTAGAATAATGAATAATTATGCTAGAAATAATAAGTTGCTAAAAGATAACGACGATCCATTAACTGGTGATGACGTTAGAGAAGGATTAGCTATGATTATTTCTTGTAAGCATCCTAATCCACAATTTGAAGGTCAAACTAAAACTAAATTAGGAAATGCTGAAGTAAGAAAAATAGCTGATGATATATTTAGTGAGGGATTAGAAAGATTTTTACTTGAAAATCCACAGGAAGCTAGAACTATAGTTGAAAAATCAATTACTGCTACTAGAGCTAGACTTGCTGCTAAGAAGGCAAGAGAAGCAACGCGTAGAAAGGGAGATTTAGATGTTACAAATTTCTATGGTAAGTTAGCTGATTGTAAGAGTAAAGATCCAGGAGAATGTGAAATATTCTTAGTTGAGGGAGATAGTGCCGGAGGTTCTGCTATTAAGGGTAGAGATTCTATGACACAAGCTATTCTTCCTTTAAGAGGTAAAATATTAAATGTTGAAAAAGCTAGATTAGATAAAGCTTTAGGAAATGAAGAAATTAGAACAATTATTACTGCATTTGGTACTGGTATTGGTGAAGAATTTGATTTATCTAAGTTAAGATATGACAAAATCGTAATTATGACCGATGCCGATGTCGATGGGGCTCATATTAGAGTATTGTTATTAACATTATTTTATAGATTCTTTAGACCTATAGTAGAAGCAGGGCATGTATATGCTGCTCAACCTCCATTGTTCTGTATTAAACATGGACAAACAAGAAAATATGTTCTTGATGAGAGAGAAAGAGATGAATATCTAGCTACATTAGCTCCTAATACTAAACGTGATATTTTACGTATGAAAGGTTTAGGAGAGATGGATCCAGAAGAATTAAATGAAACTACTATGGATATTACTAAGAGAGTTCTAAGGAAAATTACTGTTGAAGATGCAAGACAAGCTGATGAAGCATTTTCACAACTAATGGGTGATGAAGTAGAACCTCGTCGTAAATTTATTGAAGATAATGCTGTATTCGTACAGAATTTGGATATTTAGGGGGTGTAATGTATGGATAGAGTAGAACATAATAATATAGTTAAAGAAATTAAAGATTCATTCTTAGATTATTCAATGAGTGTTATTACTGCACGTGCATTACCTGATCTAAGAGATGGTTTAAAGCCAGTTCATCGTAGAATTCTATATTCAATGTATGAATCAGGTTTTACACCAGATAAACCACATGTTAAAAGCGCCAAGATAGTTGGAGATGTTATGGGTAAATATCACCCTCATGGTGACTCTTCAATTTATGAAGCAATGGTAAGAATGGCACAAGATTTTAGTTATCGTTGTATGCTAGTAGATGGCCACGGTAACTTCGGTAATATCGAAGGTTATGGTGCAGCAGCAATGCGTTATACAGAATCAAGACTTTCTAAGATATCCCTTGAATTATTAAGAGATATTGGTAAAGAAGTTGTTGATATGGACGATAACTTCGATGGTACAGAAAAAGAACCTAGAGTTTTACCTTCTAGATTCCCTAACATTTTAGTTAATGGAACAATGGGTATTGCTGTAGGTATGGCAACTAATATTCCTCCACATAATCTAGGTGAAGTAATTGATGGTTGTGTTGCATATATTGATAATCCTGATATAGATACAGATGGATTAATGCAAATTATTAAAGGACCTGACTTCCCAACAGGAGGTATAATCCTTGGAAATAGTGGTATTAAAAAAGCATATGAAACTGGTAGAGGATCTATTACTATTAGAAGTAAGGCTACTATTGAAGAAAAGAATGGTAGACATTATATAGTAGTAGATGAAGTTCCATATGGTGTTAATACTTTAGATTTAAAAAATAAAGTTGCAGA
>JAEEGL013329505.1_pt1 | contig 22499 bp, 20 predicted proteins | sample 9134231 | NCBI WGS metagenome assembly JAEEGL01 (sample SAMN16246548, study PRJNA631951) | gut metagenome | biome: gut microbiome; feature: rumen; material: fiber-attached | host: Bos | place: Iran: Karaj | collected 2018-10
TTATTAATCACAACATGAGTTCAATGTATGCTAATCGTATGTTGGATATTGCCAATGACAATGTCGTAGGTAATATTGAAAAACTCAGTTCGGGAATGCGGATAAATAAAGCCGGTGATGATGCTTCCGGTCTTGCGGTATCTGAAAAACTCCGTTCACAGGTTCGTGGTCTTAATCAGGCTAATCAGAACATTCAGAATGGTATTTCATTTATTCAGACAACGGAAGGTTTCCTTCACGAAACAACAGACATTCTTCAGCGTTTGAGAGAATTGTCGGTTCAGGCAGCTAACGGCATTTATTCAGATGATGACAGACTTCAGATTCAGGTTGAGGTTTCTCAGCTTGTTGCAGAAGTTGACAGAATCGCAAGTCAGGCGCAGTTTAATGGTATGAATCTTCTTACCGGTGGATTTGCAAATACTGGAACTAATCCACGTTATCTGCAGCTGCATGTTGGTGCTAACGTAGATCAGAATGTACAGATTTTTATCGGTACAATGACTGCTCAGGCTCTCGGCTTGTCAGGATTGCAGGGTGACGTTGATTCCATTATTTCGCTTGCCACACCGGAAAGTGCAAATATGACAATTGCAACAATCGATTCTGCCTTAAAGACTGTTACAAAACAGCGCGCAGATCTTGGTGCTTTCCAGAACAGATTTGAAACTGCTTCAAGAGGTATTGCCATTGCAGCAGAAAACCTTACGGCATCAGAATCAAGAATCCGTGATACCGATATGGCTACAGAGATGGTAGAATTCACCAAAAACCAGATCCTCACACAATCTGGTGTTGCAATGTTGGCTCAGGCTAATTCAAACTCACAGAACGTACTTAGTATCCTGCGCTAACCATAAATCATCAAAGAGACTGCTGGATGTCATCTTTTTGATGAATTATAAAACACGGGGTCGTGCACCCCTTCCCCGTGTGTTCTTTAGGAGGCAAGCCCATGGCTATTGTAACAAATGTTCTTGGGCAGCAAATGGCCACGGATGGCCGGTTAGTAAACAGCAATGTCGCACGAAAAGTGCAGCAGACGGCGGTAACGTTACCTTCATCTGACGTTGCTAAGTCGCAACCAGAAGAGCCTAATCTGGAGACCGTTAAAGCTGAGATTGAACGGATTCAGAAGGATTTTTCCAATAGTCTTGGAAGAAAGGTTCAATTTAACGTCAATCAGGAACTTGATACTGTTGTCGTTACGATTGTAGATCCATCAAACAACAAGATTATAAAGGAGATTCCGTCTGAAGATATACAGAAACTTCATGCTCGCATGATAGAAGCGCAGGCGCTTTTAGTCGATGAGAAAATCTAGTGACTGTATTGGGAAAAGATTAAATGGCTGAGATAAATATACCCGGTGTAAGCGACAAGTACAAGACAAATGACCTCGTTACCAGTTTGATAGAACTGGAAAAAGTTCCCCTCAAAAGGGAGCAGCAAAGACTTGAGTCATATAAGCTTGAAAAGGACTGCTTGCAGCGGGTAAATCAGTACATGACCTCGGTGCGTGACAGCGCCCGGGGTCTATTTTCCTATAATAACCCGTTCACTGACAAAAATGTTGTATCTTCGCAGGAAGATTCTCTCACTGCTGAAGCTACAAGAGATGCTGCTGCCGGTACTTATAAAGTTGAAGTTCTTCAGATTGCATCAGCAGATAAATTCCTTTCAAACCAATTACCCAAAAATTTTACGGTACAACCTGGTAAATACACGTTTAAGGTTGGTACAAAAACTGTTTCCTTTAACTGGAAAGGCGGTCAGATTGCTGATTTTGTCGATACGCTCAATAAGCGTTCAAAGGATATTTTAAAAGCTTCTCTTGTTGGTTACAGCAATGATGAAAAAGTCCTTTCGATTGAAGCACTGCAAACTGGGGCTGAAAACACGCTTTCGTTTGAAGACGACGCGCTTTCTCTTGCCGCTGGAACTGGAATAATCCGCCTGGGTGGAAGCAGCAACACTGTTACACTTTTAAAATCTACTCGTGAGCTTAGTTCCGTTTCTCAGCTTACAGCTGATAAGGTGGCACTTAAATCCGGTGTGCTTTCTGTTCCGCCTCAGAATGGTGTTGCGGTAAAAATTCCGGAATCTGCTTTAGATAATCTGGAAAAGTACCTGACAATGAAAATTCAGTTCTCTGATGTGCAAGATTTGACCGAAAATGAAAAAACTACAGAATTTTCTGCGCCGGTTCTTCCTGAACCCGGAACGGTAGAATTTGCCGGTATTACAGTTTCAAATGCTCAAATGGATACGGACTTACCGTTCGTTGAGCCGGAAAAAACTGAAAAAGTGGAAACAAATACCGTTGTTTACATAAAAAAAGCCAACGGAACGGAAGTGGCACTTGCAGGACTTCGCCCTGACGAAGACGGAAACGCATACGTCAAGTTTAAGCTTTCTGACGTTCCAGAAATAAGCAGTATAGAAATAAAGAATTTTAACACAGGAAAATCTCTCGCTGTTTCAAACATCCAAATCCGTGATGTTCAGGCGGACAGGGGAATGACACCTCTTAATCCTGTTTCAACAGCAGCAGATGCTTGTGTAAAATATGAGGGAATCAGTATGACTCGTTCTTCTAACAAGATAGACGACATAATTCCCAATATAACCCTTAATTTGGAAAGCGAATCTAAGAAGCCTGTTACTTTAACAGTAGAAACAGACAATGACAATATAAAAAGCTCAATAATAGAATTTGTCGGTAATTACAACCGGCTTATGGCTGAACTTAATATTTTAACACAGACAAAAGAAGAAATTGTAAACGAAATAGAGTATTTTACTGATGAAGAGCGTTCGGATGCCATGAAACGCCTGGGACTTTTTCAGGCGGATTTTACGCTGACATCAAATAAACAGGTTTTGCAGAGTACTATGTCTGCTGCATATAAGATTGAATCAAACGATACAATCCGCATGCTGTCACAGATAGGAATAGCATCCAAGACCGGAACTTCTTCTGGAATAAATGCTTCGCAGTTGCGCGGCTATTTGGAAATTGACGAGAAAAAGCTGGATACGGCACTACAGGAAAATCTCGCTGAAATAAAAAACTTGTTCGGATATGACAGTGACAATGATTTGGTAACGGATACCGGAATTGCATATCTGGTTGACAAAAACTTGCAGGCATATACCCAGACCGGTGGTATAATTGCAACAAAAAACTCAGGGCTTGATTCAAAGGTAAAATCATCTGAAGCGCAGATAAAAAAGCTCGAAGCACAAATTGCAGAAAAAGAAAAAGAGCTTAAACAAAAATATAGTGCGATGGAAAGTACTTTGAACAGTTTGGAATCACAGTCAAATTCAATAACCAATTTTAACAATCAGAATTCAAAGAATAAAAACTAGAGGATTATATGGATGTTCGTTTAGATGGAGTACCGCTGGATATCGTGTTTGAGAGCGAAAAAACAGTCGGTGACGTTTTGAAAGGCATGGAAGCAGAACTTGAAAAAAGTGATGCAACAATAATAGAAATACAAGCTGATTCAGAGGTTTTTCAGGCATCGGAACTGGATGAGCTTTTTACAAGATCCATAGACAGTGTAAAAGAACTTTCGCTCAAGTCAGTAAGTTATACAGATGTAAAGGATATTGCTGTAAAGATTTTTGAAAGATTTTCTTCGCTTTCGGGTAGATTGGAACAGATTCCATTACAGTTTCAGCAGAATAAAGACAATGAAGCAATGGCCTCTGTTTCGGAACTGGCAGATTCTCTCTCTGCACTTTTTGACCTGCTTCCATATTTCTCTTTTTTTCCGAATCATTTTGAAAAAATAACGATAGATGGTACTCCCATAACTATTTTTATTCAGGAACTCAATCCTCTTTTGCAGGATTTTCTGCAGGCAGTAGAAACAAAAGACACCGTAACAATAGGTGATATTGCAGAATACGAGTTTGCTCCGCGTGTACAAAAAATTTCAGAATGCGTTTCGCTCCTCTAGATTTGTGTCTGCCCTTTGTTTGTACTTGCGTTTTCATTTTAAAAATAGTATCATTTAATTACTTTGGAGTTTTTTGATGAAAGTTTTGGAGCTAAAAAATCTTTCCAGAGAAGAAAGCGGATTATATTATATTAGAAAATTTTCAGCATTTGCAGTTCTCGAAGTACCATTGGAAACCATTGAAACTCCTATAAATTTCATTATTGAGACCGGTCCTACAGGAAAAAGCCAGATTGATATAGAGTTTAAAAAGTCATTAAGTTATCCACTTTTACCAGTAATAAAGTGCGTAAAAGAACATATCATCAATATGGATCGGGAAGGAAAACTACCCTGATTTCATTTAATACCAAAACAGCAGAAGACACTATCGAATTAGGAAAAAAAATAGGAAAATTCCTCAAAAAAGGCGATTGCATAGCTTTGGAAGGGACTCTTGCAGCTGGTAAAACAACAATAACCAAAGGCATTGCTGAAGCTTTAGGTATTACTGAAAATGTATCGAGCCCCACTTTTACAATTATTTCGGAATATGAGGGAAATTTACATCTTTATCATATCGATGTTTACAGGCTCGATTCAGAAGAAGATTTCATTGATTTGGGAGCAGAAGAAATGCTCTATGGAAGCGGAGTTTGCATAATTGAGTGGAGCGAAAAAGTGCGTGGAGCACTTCCTAAAAAGACTATAACCATATCCCTTTCGATTACAAAAGATGGAGGAAGGCTTGTTACCATACAAAACTGGCCTTACGGGGAAATACAATAAAACAGGAATAATTATATGAAAGCTCTTGCCGTTGATACAGCAACCGCCAGAATCTCAGTTGCAGCATATAACGAAAATCAGCATGTTTCACTTATCCTCAATCTCGAATTAAGGCAATCCGAAAAAATACTGCCTGCGATTGAAACAGTCCTCAGAGAAGCAGAGCTTAAACCTGAAGATTTAGACTTTGTTGCGCTATCCTCAGGACCTGGCTCTTTTACCGGTTTGCGTTTGGGATTTTCTGCACTAAAAGCTTTTCAGCTTTCAACAGACTGCCCGTTATACGGAGTACCGACCTTGCAGGCATATTTTTATCCTTTCAGGGATTTTTCAGGAACGATAGTTCCTGTTATCGATGCTAAAAAAGACCGCTTTTATGTTTCAATATACCGTAATGGCAAACAATCTCTTGAAGATTCTGACCTTTCACCCGAAGAATTATTGCAGTATCTGGACAGGGAAGAAGATATTCTTATTACAGGCGCAGATGCCGGTTTTTGTATGGAAAAGATTTTGGAACTGAGACCTGATCAAAAATTTCATGTTTTTGATGGTAAAGAATGTGTTGCAGATTATGTCCTGCTTTGTGCTGCTGAAATGCATCGTAATGGAAAAGAACCTTTAAAAGATTTTGACGGACCGGTCTATATTCGTCAGCATGATGCAGAAGTACCCAAAATAAAATAAATCATCTTTCACTAAAATTAAATTTGTGATAGCATTGTGATACGTGGAGATCCTGCATTGAAACATGTTTTTATTGTGGATGACAGTATTACAACATTAAAGTTGGCTGAAAAATCCTTGAAAAATTCTTTTACATTGACACTGCTTATTTCTGGTAAACAGTTTTTTATGGCTCTGGAGAAAAAAACTCCTGATTTGGTTTTACTTGATATCGAAATACCTGATATTGATGGAATTTCTATTCTTGAAAAGATGAAAGCCAATCCTGTGTGGGCAAAAATTCCCGTTGTTTTTTTAACATCACACACAGAAACTGAATTCGTAAAAAAAGGTTTACAGGCTGGCGCATTGGATTACATATCAAAACCTTTTGATGCGGAAGCGCTCCCAGCCAGAATAAGCGATTTGCTAAAAAAATAGATTATGAAGCACCATTTCTTATTATTGTTGGTATTTGCGTTTTTCGCAGCAGACACTTTTGCTGTTAGTGAATCACAGGCTGCTTTTCCCGGCATGGTTGTTTTTGAGCGTATACCGCTTTTGTTTATAGTGCTCTTTGTTGTAATACTCGTGTTGTGTGCATATTTTGCATTCCTGGCCTTTCTGAAAAAACAGCCGCCGCTTGACTCCAAAAAAAACGGTTGCGATTTGTTGCTGCTGATTTATCTGACTGATAAAATCCTGCAGCAGACAAAGTATGACAGCCACATATTGCAAAACCTGGCAGACCTGCTTAAAAAAATAGGAAAAGAAATCTCTGCTGATCGTATATGTTTGTGGCGGCTTTTGAATAATAAAGATTTAGCCCGTAATTGTGAGCTTTCTGTTGTTTGGGAATCTGATGAAAACGCCCAGAACAAATATCCTTCCGGTTCTGTTTTTGCTTTGGAAGAAATTCTTCCCGATTCCTTTGAAAAGCTTGAAAAAGGCGAACCCTACATGCTTACCCCTGATTCTGAAATCTCAGGCAGATTAAAATACAATATAGCCTCAAACCATGTTGTTACAAAATGTATCCTGCCACTTGTAGATTCTCATGAATTCTGCGGTTTTATCGAGATAGATTCTTTCCGAAAGCCGATAAACTTTTCCGAGACAGAACTGAAGCTTCTTTCAGTACCTTTTAAGCTGATGTTTTCAAAACTGCGCCAAGCGGAACTGCGTATTTCTCTAGGAACTGCAAGAACACAGGCTGCCGCTGGAAAAGATGCTAAATCAAATTTTCTTTCAAATATGTCACATGAGTTGCGTTCTCCGCTTAATATTATAATGGGCTTGAGCGACCTTATTCTCGGTGACAAAAAGGTTTCGCCCGAAATACTTGATTATGCGCAAAAAATCAATTCTTCAAGTCGCAATCTTTTTAATGTTGTTTCTGATATTCTGGATTTTTCCAATTTGGAATCTGGAAAACTGGAAATAACACCCGTTCCGTATGATTTTGCTGATTTACTTAACGATATAGTAGAAAGCACTCGATTAAAACTTTCGGAAACATTTCTATCATTTTTCTTTTACGTAGATCCTTCTTTGCCGGCCCAGCTGATTGGTGACAGTTACCGTGTAAAGCAGATTTTGTTGAATCTAATTTCGAATTCACTTAAGTATACAAAAGAAGGCAGTATTACCGTAACTGTAAGCGGAAGTGTGGATGATGAAATCCTTAATCTTGAGTTTGAGATTCAGGATACCGGTATTGGCATAAAACAGGAAGAACAGGAAAAGATTTTTAATATGTTCCAGCGCCTTGATAATGATATGAATGTTTCTGGAACTGGAATCGGATTAGCTCTTTCAAGAAGACTGTGCGAACTGATGGACGGTTCTCTTGATTTTCACAGTGAGTACGGAAATGGAACAACATTTACGGCAAAAATCAAGCAACGCATAAAAAGTGGATATCCGGTTGTAAATATTGACGGAATAAAGAAAAGAGATATCCTTATATTTGAACCTCGCCGCAGATACAGCAGTTTTTTGCTCAGATTGTTTGAGTCTTTGGACGTAAATGTGCGGCTTGCAACCTCTGCAGTCGATTTTACTGCCGGACTACAGGAAGACTATGATTATGATTACATTTTTGTTTCAGCGATGTATTTCTCGCGAGTAAGAACACTGCTCGAACGTTCCGGCGCAAACACTCCTGTTGCGGTTATTGCTTCCAACAATTACAATTATCCTAATGAACAGAATGTGTACGTTATCCAGTCTCCGATCAGCTGTATTACAGTAGCACAGTTTTTATCCGAGGATGTTCCCGAAAGACAGACTTCAAAATCTTTGCTGTTAAAAGACGTATATGCTCCAAAAGCAACTGTACTTTTAGTTGATGACAATGCGGTAAGTCTTCAGATAGCTTCCGGGCTTTTAAAATTCCATGGTATAACGACAGAAACTGCTTCATCCGGTTTTGATGCACTTAGTCTTTTGCAGGAAAAAAACTTTGATCTTATTTTTATGGATCATCTGATGCCCGGTATGGACGGTATAGAAACCGCGAAAGAAATCCGAAGAATGAACAATAAAAGCAGTAAAACGCCGATTATCGCTCTTTCTGCAAATACTTTGTCGGGTATGAGGGAAAAATTCATTGCTGAGGGAATGAATGATTTTTTGACAAAACCAGTTGAAAAAAATGATTTGAATGATGTACTTGCCCGCTGGCTGCCTACCGATAAAATAGTCCCACGTGTTCAAAAACCGGTTCAGTCTGAAAACATACAGGATATTCAATTCCTTATTCCAAACGTGAATACTGTTTCAGGTGTAAAATATGCCGGTAATTCAATAACCGCATACATAGACGTTCTAAAAACATATATAGTCGATACTGCTTCCAAACTTGAACTTTTAGCGGACTCATACTCAAAGAAAGACTGGAAAACATATACCGTAAACATGCATGCCGTAAAAAGTGCTTCGAAGGCTATCGGTGCGGACAAACTCAGTATTACGGCTGCTCGTCTTGAAAAAGCTTCTTCGGAAGGAAATGTTGATTTTATTGTTGCAAATAATGACAATTGTTTTGAAATGATAAAAGAAACAGTAAGTAATGTTGAACTCTGTCTTAAAAGTATCAAAAGTGATGATAATAAAATAGTTCCTACCCGGAATGGTAATATTGAACTTTTATATCAAAAAATAACCGCAATCAAGAATGCGGCGGAAAACTACAATATTTTGTTTGTCAAAGATACTGCTGAGGAACTTGAATCGTTCAGATGGGAAACGAAAATAGCGGATACGCTTGAGCATATCCGAAGTGCTGCGGATTTCTTTGATTATGAATCTATAGTAAAAAATGCGCAGAATTTGATAAAATACTTGGCAGAACAAAACAAGGGAAAATAAAAAATGGAAGACTACAAAAAAGAATTTATAAGTTTTATGGTAGAAAGTAATGTCCTTAAATTTGGAGATTTTACTCTTAAGAGCGGAAGAAAATCGCCTTTTTTTATGAATGCTGGTGCCTATGTTACAGGAAGCCAACTTTCCCGCCTTGGAGAATACTACGCAAAAGCCATATATGAAAATTTTGGAGACGATTTTGATATTCTTTTTGGTCCCGCATACAAGGGAATCCCTCTGAGTGTTGCGACCGTAATAGCCTTTTCTCGGCTTTATAATAAAGAAATCCGTTACTGTTCCAACCGCAAAGAAGCCAAAGACCACGGCGAAACAGGAATCCTGCTCGGTTCACCAATAAAAGACGGTGACAGGGTAGTTTTTATCGAGGATGTTACAACTTCCGGAAAGTCAATAGAAGAAACATTCCCCATTGTTCAGCAACAGGCAAAAGTAGAGATAAAAGGACTTATGGTTTCGCTGAACAGAATGGAAAAGGGCAAGGGATCAAAATGCGCACTTGACGAAATTACAGATTTGTATGGATTTCCTGCAAAAGCCATTGTTACAATGAAAGATGTTATCGAGTATCTCTCACAAACACCGTTTGACGGCAAATTGATAATCGATTCAACAATAAAGTCTGCGCTGGACAGTTATTATGCGCAATATGGTGTAGGCAACTAACGAATGGCTCAGAGTGAAAAACAACCTGTTATTACAATGAAAAACTGTTATGTAACTGACGGAAGAACAGTTTTTCTTTCTAACCTTAACTGGACAGTGAACAGCGATGAAAACTGGATTGTTACAGGATCAAACGGCGGGGGAAAAAGTGCTCTCGCTTCTGCATTAAGCGGCAGTCTGGAAATAATTCCAGAAAAAGCTGCCGATGGCAAAAACGTTGCTTTGTATTTTAATCTCTGTAAGGATTCCACAATCAGTGTTTCGTTCGAAGCCGCCGCAAAGCTTATTGAAGAAGAAAAACTCAACGATGAGTCAGAGTTTATTGAAGGTGGAGTTGATATAGGAAGAACTCCCAGAGAATTGATAAGTGCTGTTCTTCCCATCGACAAAAAAAATGAACCATTGGAAGACAATAAGTTTGTAAAAGCTTTTAACACTGTTTCTGTCCTTGACCGTGGTTTAAAGTACCTTTCTACTGGTGAAATCCGCCGTACTCTTTTAGTTCGTGCGCTTGTCGCAGAGCCTGACCTTTTGGTCCTTGACGAGCCGTTTGAAGGACTTGATACAGAAAGCCGCAAAAGTCTGCGCACTTTTCTACAAGATAAAACAAAATCACGTATATTGCTGATGATGGACCGGTTTGATACTGTACCCGGCACATTTACAAATGTACTTGAGCTTTCAAAAGGCAAAATCAGTTTTTGTGGCAAAAAAGAAGAATATGAACGCATAAATGCCGAGCGGCTCGAAAAAGAAAAACGGACTTTTGAAAAAAATCTGGAAATCCTTAAAAATGCCGTAAAGGCGGCACAGGCAGAAGGTATTGTTCAGCAGCCGGAGTCTTTAAAAGAAAAAATACCTGTTCTCATCGAAATGAAAAATGTTGTTGTGCAGTGGGATAACAAAAGAGTCCTTGACAATCTTAGCTGGAAGGTCAACAACGGAGAACACTGGCTTATCAGAGGTCCGAACGGCTCGGGAAAAACAACTCTACTGGAGTTAATCACAGGTGATAACAGTCAGGTTTTTTGCAACGATGTAAGCCTGTTTGGAAAAAAACGGGGAACCGGCGAAACAATTTGGGAACTTAAAGAAAAAATGGGAATTGTCTCATACCGGCTGCATGTTGATTACAGGAATTTCGGCGGGATGAGTGCGGAAAACATAGTAATCTCCGGCTTGCATGACTCGGTAGGTTTGTACACAAAAACCGGTGATTACGAAAAAATTCTTGCCGGTTCATGGCTTGATTTGTGCGGTTTTGAAGGCAGACATGAGGAAAAATTCGGCAATCTCTCGTACGGTGAACAAAGAGCTGTCCTTATTGCAAGAGCAGTAGTAAAATGCCCTCCTCTGCTGATTCTTGATGAACCCTGCCACGGTCTTGATACAGCAAGCAAAAAGCGGATTCTCGCCGTTTTGCGGAACATTGCCGAGTCGGGCATAACAACACTTTTGCATGTCACGCATGATCCTGACGAAGTTCTTGATTGTGAAAAGCACATTATGGAACTTCATCCCGGCGAAAATCCTATGTACCAGATTCTTGTGCAGAATCAGTAACCCAGGTCTTCTCCTACAAGAACAACCTTTATACGCTTTGCAGGTCTGCTGAGTCGTGTAATTACAAAAGTTGCGCATACGCTGTCGGGTGATTTGCAGTTTGCACACTGCCCCGTTGTTTTGCACGGTGTTTTTATGTCAAACCGCTGCGCATTCATCGGAGCGGCGTAACCGCGCACTCTATCAACACCGGCTTCGATTGTTTTTACAATCTTGTTCATTCCTACAACAACAATTACGTTGTCAGGACCGAATGTTAACGCGGCAACCCTGTTTCCGTTTCCGTCGAGGTTCAAAAGAATACCATCCTGTGTAACGGCATTTGCACTCAAAAGATATGTGTCGGCAAGCATTCCTTTTTTGGAAAGACTTACTTTTTCTTCCATATTTTTTGCTGTGTCGCGGTCAATTACTGAGTATCCTGATTCACGAATTTTATCCAGAATACCAAGTGCAGCCACCGTAGCAGAACCACCCCAGCTGACAACATGTTCTTTTGGAATAAGCGACATAACCTTTGAGACGGCTTCCTGTGCCGAAGAACAATAGTATGCGTCAAAATTTCTGTTTTTAAGTGCTTCTGCAACTTTAGGACCAGCCTTATCATACATTTGCTGTTTTGGATTCATAAAAACTCTCCGTATAGTTAAAAAATTAGCTGTATAAAGATATTGTAAACCAAATAGTATAAATTTAACAGCATTATCGATGCAATCTGGATTTAATTGCACACTTTAAAAAAAAATGTTATGCTGTAAACCGTTATGGTTACGTTGGTAGCATTGTGTGCAGTTGGTGCTGAAAAGATCCTTGCAAATGAAATTAAAAAGATGGAGTATTCTCCCGTAGAAAATGCGCCCGGTAGAGTTGTTTTTACCGCTGAAAACACAGATGCCATGTATCGTGCGAACCTGTGCCTGAGGACAGCTGACAGGGTTTATCTTTTGCTCGGTGATTTTAATGCTCCCGATTTTGATTCGCTTTTTGAAGGTGTAAAGTCAATACCTTGGCAGGATTACTTCAATAAAGATGTAAGACTCATTGTTGACAAAGTACGTTCCCATAAAAGCCGCCTTTCATCCGAACACAGCATTCAGGCGATGGTTCAAAAGGCAATATATACCAAACTGGGTAGTGTGTGGCATATGAGTACAATGCCAGAAACAGGCAGCACTGCAACAGTTCGGGTTTATCTTGAAAAAGACAAGATGAGCGTTATGCTGGATTTGAGTGGACTTCCACTTAACCGCCGCGGATACAGAACTATGGGTGGCGAAGCCCCTATACGCGAAACACTTGCCGCTGTTCTTTTACATCAAATGTGCTGGCGCCGAAAAACACCGATTCATGATCCTTTCTGCGGTTCCGGTACAATTGCTATAGAAGCCGCGCTTTATGCATATAATGTGGCTCCCGGTTTGGGACGCTCATTTGCCTTGGAAAACCTGTCAATATACAATGCACAACGTATGCTTGAAATAAAAAAACAGGAAGCCGAAAAAATCCGCCCCGATTGCCTTGCCCGTATTACAGGAAGTGATATTTCGGAAGAAGCGGTAAACCGCGCAAGATTGAATGCGGAACACGCCTGTGTTATGGCAGGCAGGGCATTACAGCTTATTGGAAGTGATGCCCGTATTCAGCGGCCTGATTTTGTGACTGCAAGCTTTGATTCGCTTGCGGCACCATATGAGACTGGACTGTTGCTGGCTAATCCACCTTACGGCGAAAGACTCGGCACAAGCGCAGAAGCTGAGGATTTGTACAGGGAGATGTCCGTGTTATTTAAGAATTTCCCCGGCTGGCAGATGGGTTTTATTACAGCTAATTCTTCTTTTGAAAACTGTATAGGAAAAAAAGCTGTCAAAACCAAAAGTCTTAAAAGCGGTAACTTAGATACAATTTTTTACATGTTTCAGTAAAAAAAGGAGTTTATATGTCAATTGTTGTTGAACATGACAAACGAAAACGAGAAATTCTTGACAAAGCTTTGGATGTATTTGTTGACGAAGGTTACGAAGATGCGACTTTTCAGAAAATAGCGGACAGATGCGGAATTACCCGTACTACTTTGTATTTATATTTTAAAAATAAAAGAGAGATTTTTGTCTGGAGCTTAAAACAACTAACGTCAGGAATCGAAGAGAAGCTCGTTTGCTTTATCAAGGACGAAAATCTTTCTTCAGAAGATAAACTCCGCAGTGTTTTGATTTCCATTCTTGATGCTTGTACTGAAAATCACCGGCTTTTTATTGTTGTTCTAAACCATCTCCTGCAAATACAAAAAACTGGAAAGAATCCTGCTGATTTTGTCAACCGCAGAATAATAAGACTGCGTCATCTGCTTTCCACTATTATAATAGAAGGAATCAACCGCGGGGAATTTAAAAACTTAAATGTAAAGGCTGTCAATGAGATGTTGTATGCTTTTATTGAATCTTCTATTTTCCGTCTTGCAATTTTCAGCCAAAGCGAAATCAAAGAACTGTATACAGCTATCAATCTTTCCGTTGACGGAATTCTGGCAAAAAAATAACAAGGGTTATTGACAAAAATGTCCAAACCATGGAATTTAAATACTATGTCAGAATTAGAACATCGTACTAATGTCAGATATGAAGATTTTGCACGTATAACCTGTCCTGATATTTGTTTTTTACAAGGTGTACTTTTGGATGTTAGTGAGAGTGGTTGCAAAATCCGTTTTCCTGTTACCGTTGATATTGATTATGACAAAGATTATGAACTTACCATACAGCCGTCCTGTAAGGCAGGATTGAGTCCTTTTACTATTGTTGTACATCCTGTTTGGGAAGATGATTCCAAAGAAACACCTGAAGTAGGCTTTGTTATTTTGCATTCACCGGGAATCCCTTCTTTGCTTAAGTATCTTGAGATTCTTCATAACCTTTCACTTGATTCCGAAGGTCTTCTTTTACAGGAATTATGTCTGTAACAACAGAATCCTTAAACGGCAGAGCTTATCTGGCGTTTGAGGACAAACTCCCTTTTCTTCTTGATGAATTACAAAACCGGTTCGAAATAAACAGTTCAGATTTGCAAGTTTACGGGAATCTTGTCTATACCGAGAAACATCTTGAATCGTATCCGTACTGGTGCTCTACTGTGCTGCTAAAACCGGTTGTCCTTACTTTTCAGTCTGTAAATGATGCTGCAAATGCCTTAAAGCAGATTCAGCGTAACTGGGCCTCATACCAGTATGTTCTTTTTCGCAGGGCGGCTCTTATTCAGGAAAAGCTGCCGTATATAAACATAAAACCCAAAAAATTTCCCTTTGAAATTCCACAAAAGCCTATTGGAATCTGGACTTTGCTTGATGAACACAAACTGCTTTTTTCTGCTGAAACGAGCAATTATCTGCCGTGCGGTAATCTGGAATTTGTAGAAGATCACGAAAATCCGCCGAGCAGGGCATATTTAAAACTCCAGAATGCGCTGGTTCTGTTCAATAGTTTTTTTGGTCGGATGCCAAAAGCCGGTGATGTCTGTTTTGATGCCGGAGCCTGTCCGGGTGGCTGGACCTGGGTTTTGCTTCAGAGAGGGTGTTCTGTTTTTGCGGTTGATCGTGCAGAGCTCGCACCTGCTTTGATGACCAATCCTAAAGTAACATTTTTAAAGCATGATGCGTTTACATTAAAACCTGCTGATTTGCAGGACTTTGACTGGATTTTTTCGGATGTAATCTGTTACCCTGAACGGCTTTTGGGATGGGTAAAAATGTGGATTGCACAGAATGTTAAGGCTGATATGATTTGCACGATTAAAATGCAGGGCGAAACTGACTGGAAGCTTATCGAAGAATTTGAACGCCTGCCGGACAGCAGGGTTATACATTTATCATACAATAAACACGAACTCACATGGATGCACCGCGGGAACAAATAAAAAAACTCCGGTATGGAAAAGCAATAAAATATACCGGAGTTCTGTCTTTTTTAATATGAAAGTTAAATAAGGAGGATTATTTCGAAGTTTTAACTTCAGTTATATAACTATCGGCGAAAATCGGATCTGACTTTATAACAGTCATCCAATAATCTGCTTCTGTTTTTGTTTTGTAAGGTCCCATACGGACACGGTACCATGTTTTCCCGTTTACTTCTTTTGTAAAAATCTCGCTCTCAATTTTATATGCGGCAATGCTGTCCTGTGCGTTCTCTGCATATTCCCTGTTCGAAAAAGCGCCTGTCTGAACCCAGTATTCGGTTACTGTTGTTTTTACAGCTGGTTTTTCTGTTGTTGTCTTTTTTGTAGAAGCTGTTTCAGTCTTTGTTGCAGAAGCCGCTGGTGTTGTAGTTGTTTTCGGTTTTGAAACTGTAACGGGTTTTGCTGCCACAGTCTCCTTTTTCTCAGAAACAGGGGCTGTGTCGCTTCTTACCGTGGTAAAATCAGTAGGGGCTGCCAGTTTGTTCAAATCTATTGTTGTAACATTGTCAGAATATAAATTGGTATCATCTGTTACAGATGTTATTTCTTGTACATTTGTTTCAGCTTCGGTAGGAAACGGACTTGCCGGAGTTTCTTCCTGGTGCTGGACTGGATTCATCCATGTGTTATTTTGTGTATCTGTGCTTATTACGGGGTCTTTTTTTGTCAGCGGATAAAAGATTAATCCTGCACCGATAATTATTACCAGAATGATACCAACCGCTGCTACAAACCATAAAATCCGTTTTTGTTCCATATTTATCTTCCTTCGTTTTCGTACCGTTTCAAAAGGCGCAGAATTTTTCTTTCAAGTGCTTGTTTATTTGTAAAATTCTGTACTTTGTATATATCGACATTTATTTTTTGATATTTAGAGTATAAATTCTTTTGGGCTGAAAATCTTTTTATTATGTTCTTAAGTGGAAGCTTGTCCCTTCGCAGAACGCGGAAAACTCTCAGCCAAACGGGAGCTGTTATATATATTATGCATGTACTTTTGTTAATAATTGGAACTTTGTACAGTACAGTCGCATTCAGCGCACAGGGTTTGTCGCTGTTTGCATTTAAAAATTCTTCCATAAGTCTGTTTACTTCGGGATGTACAAGTGATTCCTGTTTTGCGAGTTTTTCGGGCGAAGCAAAAACAATTTTTGACAGATTGCGCCGGTTTACGGTGCCGTCTTCGTTTTGCAGTGAAAGCCCCAGTTTGTTTGCATCATCCCTGAAAGCATCAAAAACTTGTTCTTTAACGTTTTCTAATGCAGTATGAGCCAGCTCGTCCGCATCAGTTACTGCAAATCCCGCTTTTTTAAGGACTTCTCCTGCTGCGTTTTTTCCGGCTGCCATTGGACCGGTCAATGTTACTATTATATTTTTCATAGTCTAAAAAAAAAGCTGAAAAAGTCTCACACTCTTTTTCAGCCAAGGTGGTCAAAGTAATACCATCAGACGAATTATCGGTGTCTGGATGTCAATTACCACCGATAATTTTGCCCTACAAATTATTTATCGGAGGTTGGATTCGCGACTTTAGCAAAAAAATAATTTTTTTTTACGAAGGTTTATTTTTTTTGCAACTTGCTTATTCTATCAGGTACTGGTATCATACGAATATGAATGAAAACGATCAAAGATTGAAGGCATACAGAAAAGCTGCCGGATTTAATCCTGAAAAACTCACCGCGGACGAAGTTGAAAAAAATAATGCCGCAATAGCGGCTCTGCTCAAGTCGGATACCGAGGCTGCTATTGTTCAGTTGCAAGGCGGCAAAAAAACTGAAGAAAAGACGGAAACCGCAGAATTTAAACCTTTCAGTTTTTCGGATGCTCCTGTTTTTCAATCTAAAGAAGCTGCTGCAGACAAAAACACAAAAACAAAAAAGCTTCAGAGCCCTGCAAAAACAATAGAACCGCCTGTGCAAAAGAACCAGTTTGATTTTGCTGCTTTTGCCGCAATGAACGGCGGAGAATCATTTCAACCTAAAAAATTTACTGCTCAGCCTTTAGATACGGTTGCTTCGGCGGAGCCTAAAAAAGAAACCCCTGACAAAAAAAAGTCTTCTGGTTATGACGAAATTCTTTACAAAATACCGTCCGGTTCATCGGACAGCACATATAGGCGTGTTGCCAAGTTTTTGCTATTGATTGGTGTAGATCAGGCTGCAGAAGTTATTTCGTATCTGCCTCAAGATCAGGTTGACAAAATTGTTCCCGAAATTGCTTCAATTCGGAATGTTGCACCGGAAGAAGCCACACAGATTCTGGCGGAATTTCAGGTTTTGATGGACAAGGCTCAGACGAGCGGGGGGGTGCGTACTGCACGGAATATCCTTACTAAGGCTTTTGGAGAGGAAAGGGCAGAAGATGTTATGCAAAAGGCTGTGCCATTTAAGAACGGAACTCCTTTTGAATACCTCAAGGATTTGAATGCAGAGAAAGTTACTTTTTTGCTCAAGGATGAGTCTGCTCCTGTAAAAGCGCTGATTCTTTCAAAAATAAAGCCTTCCGTTGCTGCAGACGTTATAAAACAGATGCCCGAAGATGACAAGAAAGAAACAATCTGGAGAATGGCACGTTTGAGTTCGTTCTCACCCGATATTTTGAGCAGGATCGACAATACAATGCGTGAAAAAGTACAGACAATGCAGATGCCTGTACAGAACACCATCGATGGAAGAAATGCCCTCGCAGGTATTTTACGCAAAATGGACAATGAGGCAGGAAAACAGATTCTTTCCACATTACAGAATTATGACAGCGACCTTGAAAAAGATTTGCGCAGCCGCCTGTTCACAATGGATGATGTTACAAAAGCTGACGACAAGTTTATTCAAAAAATCCTGCACGGCATGAGCGATACTGATATCGCATATTTGATTTGTGATAAATCAGAAGAATTCCGCAAAAAGATTTTTACCAATATTTCAAAAAGCAGAGGCGTTTCTGTTTTGGAAGAAGAATCTGCAAGAAAACCCATACGTAAAAAGGATGCAAACACTGTAACCGATTCTTTTGTCAAAAAACTCAGAACGGCCTGGGAATCAGGCGAACTGATTATTGCCGCTCGTGACGAAGATCAGTGGGTTGAATAATTAAACTTACCGGCATAATGTTGGAGTACTTATAATATGGAAGACACGATTTCAGGTTTTAAGATTCTGGATAAAAGTCCAATACCGGAGATGGATGCGGAAGGGGTCTGGCTTAGACACGAAAAAACAGGGATGGAAGTTTACCATATCTGTTGTGATGATGAGGAAAACCTTTTTGCATTTGCGTTCAAAACACCGCCTGAAGATTCAACCGGTGTGGCTCATGTTATAGAACACTCCGTTTTGTGTGGCTCTAAAAACTTTCCTCTAAAAGATCCTTTTTTGCAGCTTTCTAACCAAAGTGTAAAAACATTTTTAAATGCAATGACTTTCCCGGACAAAACCGTTTATCCGGCAAGCTCCATGATAGAAGCTGACTACTTTAATCTCATGAGTGTATACGGTGACGCTGTGTTTTTTCCTCTGTTGGAGGAATGGACTTTTGCACAGGAAGCGCATCATCTTGAGTATGATGAAAACGGAAAATTGTGTATAAAAGGCGTTGTCTATAATGAGATGAAAGGCAATTACTCAAGCTTTGACGGAATTGCCGCAGATTGGAGTACCCGTTCACTTTTGCCAGGAACTTCCTATGCCGTTGATTCGGGTGGAGATCCTGATTTTATTCCTGATTTGACTTACGACCAGTTCAAAAAATTTCACGAAACTTATTACAGCCCTGCAAACTGCCGCCTTTTTCTTTACGGCAATATTTCTCTTGAAAAGCAGCTTGCTTTTATTGAAGAAAGATTTCTTAAGCCTTTTGAGGCTGATCAGGCTAAAATGGACGAAATAAAAAAGCGTGTCAGCGGAATTTCCGTCGGCAAGCTTGTTCATTTTGCTGAACCAAAGACTTTGACCGTAACAGCACCAGCCGGCAGCGAAGGAAAGGGCGAAACCGTCCTTATAAACTGGATGACAGGTTCCGGCAGTGATGCCGTTGAAAGCATGGAAAGTGCATTCCTTTCGGAAGTGCTTCTTGGACATGATGCTTCTCCTTTGAGCCGTGTTCTGATAGAAAGCAGACTCGGTGAGGACATCTCGCCATGTACAGGCCTTGAGACAGAACTCAAGTACACTTGCTTTACCGTGGGCCTGCGCGGTATGAAAAGTGGAACAGCCAATGAACTTGAAAATCTTGTTTTTGATACTCTTGACGATTTATATAAAAACGGAATTCCAAAAGAAGAAATAGAAGCTGCTGTTTTGTCCATGGATTTTTCTAACCGCGAAATAAGGCGGAGTCATGGTCCTTTTTCTCTTGTACTTATGAGACGATGTCTTAAGGGCTGGCTTCACGGAGAACGTCCTGATTCTACACTCATCAGTTCAAGAGCTTTTGATATCGTAAAAAACAGACTCGCTTCCGACAGTGATTATCTGAAAAAACTACTCAAAAAGCTTCTTATTGATAATGTGCATAGAACGACGGTCATTGTAAAACCGGATACAATGTACGAGACAAAGGCTCAGGAACGTGTGGATCAGCGGATTGAAAAGCTTTTTGAAAACCTGTCCGATTCTGAAAGAAAACGTTTTGAAAAAGACATAATTGATAAAAAAGAACAGCTTTCACAGATTCAGCAAAAGCAGGACAGCAAAGAAAATCTTGACCGTATACCGCATTTAAAGCCTTCGGAACTGCCTTTGGAAACGGATATGATAAAAACGGAATCTTTGTTTTGCGGCAATATACCGGTTTTTTATCATACAGAACCGACAAACGGTATTATTTATCTGGAAATGGGATTCCCCGCCGATACGCTTGAACCTGCGGAGTACCTTTATCTGCCTTTTTTGTCGAGTGCAATAACGTCTGTTGGTTTTGCAGACGAAGACTGGAAGGCTTCATCTGCCAGAACAGCACGTACTGTAGGAGGGTTAGGCGCATCACTGTTTACATCGTCCGCATCTCCAGCGCTTCCAAAGTCAGTGTATGAGGAGCGTAAAAAGAACGACCCGGTTTTTGAGCGTGACTGGATGTTTTTCAGAGTAAAACTACTGGAAGAAAAGCTACCTCAGGCTCTTGATTTATTGTTTGACTGTATTTACAAAGCAGATTTTTTTGACAAAGACAGAATAAGAGATTTACTACTTGAGTACCGCAATGATTTTGTGGCTTCTGTTGCACCTGCCGGAAATCAGTATGCGGCAAGCCGTACATCACGTCTGTTCAGCCGTTCCAAGGCTGTTGATGAGATTTGGAATGGTCTTACACAATTGTATGCAACGATTGATTTTGTAGAAATGGATTCGGAGGAGTTTTCCAAAAAGCTGACAGAAATCAGGAATAAGCTTGTGGAAGGTGGTGCTGTTGTGAATATAACCGCCGATGAAAAATCCACGGAAAAAACCATAAATCATTTACGGCCTGTACTTGAGAAAATGCCTGCAATAAAAACACCTTTCGAAAGTCGTGACGAAGATTTTTATCTCCTTACCGAAACTTCTGATTCTACTCCAGAAGTTTATACCGGTCCCCTGCAGGTAGGTTTTGCTTCCGTAGCTTTTCCGGCAAGCCCTTTCGGCACAAAGGATTCCGTTGCAGAGGCCGTATTCGGACACTGGCTTACAAATTCGCTCCTTTGGGAACAGATTCGTACAATCGGCGGTGCATACGGGGCTTATGCATTTCCTGACGCGCTCGAAGGTGTTTTTATCGAAGCTTCCTACCGCGATCCTGATCCTGTAAAGACACTTGCGGCTTTTGGTGAATGTATGAAAAAAGCGGCATCTTTCGTCTTTGACAACGATACGGTTAACAAGGCTGTGACCGGTACATACAGTAAGGAAATTCAGCCTCGTTCTCCTGTAAACCGGGGATTTACAGGTTTTGTGAGAAAACTATACGGTATTGAGGACGAAGTCCGCAAAGAAAAAATGCAACTTTTAAAAAATATAACGGCAAAAGACATTGAAAAAACTGCTAAAAAATTGTTAAAATGTTATGAAAAAAATGTATCTGTGATAATAGCGCCAAAATTGAAAGATTTTGCTGGAAAAATTATTGAGTTGCCTTTATAATAGCAACATGAAAAAATCAAAACACAAGGAGTGTTTTTATGGGTAAGGAATTTAAAGAGTTTTGCGAAAAACTCCGCCAGTTGTTATCAGAAGTTCAGGGAGCTCCCTATCCTGCAGCAATTGAAAACGAACTCTATTCAATTTGGTATGAACATATCCAGAGTACAGCAATGGATTGCTTTGAATATTTAGATGAAAACTTCCCTGAGGAAGTTGAGAATATTTCAAAAACTTTAGACAAAACATTTTAATTTTTTACTGATTTTTTTACGGGGTTTTTACATTTATGTCGGACTCAAAAAAGTATTTGAACCGAAATTTATACATGTTGAAAGGCAGATATGCCAAGCGCGGTTATGACTGGTGGTGGCATTCTTTTACAGGTTATAACAAGATTACCGGCGAAGAAAAACCCTTTTTTATCGAGTATTATGTAATCAATCCGAATCTATTCCCTAACAAGGCAGTTCTCGGACAGCGTTCCGACAACAAGCTTTATAGTGTGCGTCCGTCATACGTTATGATTAAGGCAGGCTGCTGGGGAAAAGATGCCCGTCAGATTAACAACTTTTATCCTTCTTCAGAATTGTCCATAAAACGGGGTGTTCTGAATTTTCAGGTGGGTTCCTGCATTCTTACAGAAACAGAGCTTTCAGGTTCTGTTTCTGTAGAAAAAGAGGAAGCAAAGCTTTATCCCGAATGTATGACCGATGCGGGTACAATGTCCTGGAATCTCAAAATTAACAAAAAACATTCATATTGCGCCGGCTATGGTACTTCATTCCTGTTCAGAAAACTGCATGCCTTTGAAATGTACTGGCATGTTCAGGGTGTAAAAACGGAATATGAAGGCACTGTTACACTTGACGGTGTTGTATACGATATTATTCCCGAAAAATCGTTCGGATATGCGGATAAAAACTGGGGCTCCGATTACACAAGTCCGTGGGTTTGGCTTGCTTCCAATGACATAACAGATCAGTTTACGGGGCAGAAGCTCTCTGATTCATATATGCTTGTAGGCGGCGGTACTCCTAAGGTATTCGGCTCTTCACTCAAAGACAAGCTTTTGGTAATGCTTGATATTGAAGGTACTCCTTATGAGTTTAATTTTTCCAAATTCTGGAAAAAGGGTTTTACCTCATACAGCTGTTATACAGAGGGCGACGAAATCCACTGGTCCGTATCAGCCGAAAACAAACAGTATCTGCTTGATATAAGTATTTTCTGCTCCAAAGAAGATATGTTCAAAATAAACTACGAAGCACCAAGCGGCAAAAAGCTCCACAACAACCTGTGGAACGGCGGAAACGGACGCGGTGAAATAAAGCTTTTCAAGAAAGGCAAAAACAAGACCCTTGAAACGCTCGGACATTTTTCAGTTGAACACTGCGGCTGCGAATACGGCAAA
>JAEEGL017168620.1_pt1 | contig 22499 bp, 14 predicted proteins | sample 9134231 | NCBI WGS metagenome assembly JAEEGL01 (sample SAMN16246548, study PRJNA631951) | gut metagenome | biome: gut microbiome; feature: rumen; material: fiber-attached | host: Bos | place: Iran: Karaj | collected 2018-10
ATGGTCTTCGGTCAGATGAACGAGCCCCCCGGAGCCAGAATGAGAGTCGGACTTACCGGACTTACGATGGCAGAATACTTCCGTGATAAAGGCGGCAAGGATGTGCTTCTGTTCATAGATAACATCTTCCGTTTTACGCAGGCAGGTTCTGAGGTTTCAGCGCTGCTCGGCCGTGTGCCTTCAGCCGTTGGTTATCAGCCTACACTGCAGACTGAGATGGGTGTGCTGCAGGAGCGAATCACATCAACGAGAAACGGTTCCATCACATCGGTTCAGGCCGTATACGTACCTGCCGATGACCTTACGGACCCCGCTCCCGCGACGACATTTGCGCATCTGGATGCGACCACCGTTTTGTCCAGATCCATAGTTGAGCTTGGTATTTATCCCGCGGTTGATCCTCTTGAATCCACATCCAGGATCCTTGATCCCAGAGTTGTAGGCCAGGAGCACTATCAGGTAGCCAGAGGTGTTCAGGAAGTTCTTCAGAAGTATAAAGAACTTCAGGACATAATCGCGATCCTCGGTATGGACGAACTTTCCGAGGAAGAGAAACTGGTAGTTAACCGTGCACGTAAGATACAGAGATTCCTTTCACAGCCTTTCTTCGTTGCCGGACAGTTCACCGGTCTCGAAGGTAAGTATGTTCCGATCAGCGAGACCATCCGCGGATTTAAAGAGATCCTGGAAGGCAAGCATGACAGTATCCCTGAAGGTTACTTCCTTAACAAGGGAACCATCGACGACGTACTTAACAGCGTAAAGTGACGGGTTCGCAGTCTTTGGAGGCGATATGGCTGAAGGAACGAAATTATATTTAAAGATAATCACCCCTGACCGTGAGTTTTATGAGGGCGATGTGGATATGGTCGAGTTTAACACCATCGAAGGTGAAGTCGGAATATTAAAAGGACATATCCCGATCTCAATGATCATCGCTCCCGGAGTTCTTACGATCACTGCAGACGGGGAATCCAAGAATGCAGCTCTCCATTCCGGCTTCGTGGAGGTGCTTCCCGACAAGGTTACCATCCTGGCTGAGATAGTCGAATGGCCCTCGGAGATAGATGTGGAACGCGCCAAGGAAGCCAAAACCAGAGCAGAAAACCGGATCAGGGATGTGCTTGAAGGCACTGACATAGCCCGCGCCGAACTTGCTCTCAGGAGAGCGATAACGAGGATCGATGTAACGGGTAATGCATCTTAAATGAAGTCAAACAAACGTTTACTGATCAATACCATCAAAGCAGTATATCTGGCCGCCATTTTTGTGGCGGCCTGTTTGTGTTTCAGCCATATATTAAGTCAGGGCAATGTCGACATGACGGTTGAAATGCCTTCTCCCACCCTGCCCGTGATACATTTAAACGTGGGCGGACATGATATCAATTACATGTTCGGATATACCGAACCGATGGAAACAGCGTTCATGCGCGATACGCTCATGATCGTGGATTCGGACAGACGCATCGATTACTGCGTGGATTCATATGATGCGAACATAAACGACATGTATTTTGAGATCAGGAGCATCGACGGAACAAGACTGGTTGAACAGACGAAGCTCCATCCCGGAGCACCTGATCCGGACGGCCATATCCGCGGCAATTTCGCGGTCAAGGATCTGATAGCTGACGGAAGCGAGTATATGCTCGTGTTTGTTCTTGCGCTTAATGACGGCAGGGATGTCAGATACTATTCGCGTCTTATGATGTCCGAGGACTATCATCTTGCGGAGAAGATCGATTATGTCTATAACTTCTCCACTTTAACTTTTGACAAAGACAAAGCAACCGAGCTTACCAAATACCTTGAATCCGATTCGACCGGTGATAATTCGAGTTTCATGTATACGAACATCCACTCGAGTTTTAAGCAGGTCACATGGGGCAATCTTGATATAAAGAGAATAGGTGAACCCATGATCACGGTTTCGGAACTTACTCCCGCCACCGGATATTTCAAGGTTGATTACAGGGTCAACATAGCAGAGGAATCAGGCTATGCTGTGTGCAACGTGACCGAATACTTCAGGATAAGATATACGACGGACCGTGTGTACCTGCTCGGATGGGAGAGATACTGTTCGCAGATACCCGATGAGTCCAAAGATATATTCGCAGAGAACCAGATCGAGCTTGGCCTTGCGTCCGAAAATCTTGAACTCATGGAAAGCGACGGCGGCAATGTGTTTGCGATATCCGATGAGGGCAAACTCATAAGCGTCAATATTCCCGAGCAGAAAGTTGCGTGCATATATTCTTTTTTGGATGAGGATCTAAGCGACTTACGATGCGCTCACAGAGACCACAGGATCAGGATATTAAGTGTCGGAGAAGACGGAGATGTTATATTCGCGGTATACGGATACATGAACCGCGGCGAGCATGAGGGTCGTGTCGGCATCGACGTGTTTAATTACAACAGTACGGTCAACACGTATGAGGAAATTGCTTTCGTTGATTATACGAGATCCGCATCCATCCTTATGGACAGCCTGGGTGAGCTGATATATACGGACAGACAGGATAACATCTATTTCATGCTTGAGAGGGATGTGTATGTGATCGATACGTCGGATGAAGTAATGTCACGTATGGCTTCCTCTTTGTCCGATGACGCATACAGGATTTCAGAAAGCGGCGGAGTTCTTCTGTGGCAGACGGAGGGTGATGTATACTCATGCACGAAGCTCCGCGTCTTAAACCTTTCGACCGGCTTAAGCGAGGATATCAAGGCAGGATACGGTGAATACATCATGCCGCTCGGATTCATGAATGAAGATATGGTATTCGGGCTTGCCAAGACCAGAGACGTTGTGACGGATGTTGACGGTTCTGTCATCTTCCCGATGTACAAGATCGTGATACGTTCCATTGCGGGAGAGATATTAAAGACGTATTCGGAAGACGGAGTATTTGTCAGAAAATGTACTTTTGAAGACGATCTGATGAATATGTCGAGGATGCGTTATGATGAAAAGACAGGAAGCTATGTCGCGATAAATGACGACCAGATCGTCAGTACGGTTGAAAGCGCAGGAAACGACAATCAGATAGTTCCGGTCGTGACGGAATCGCTCGAAACGGTGATCCAGATCGATATGAAAGACGCGCTGACGGACGAAGAAATAGTACATCTGACTCCGCGCCAGATAGCCCATGAAGGAAGCCGTGAATATGCAAGACAGGAACCCGATGCCATTGCGCATTATTATCTCTACGGCTTAAACGGATACATGGGCAGCTATCTGAATATATCAAACGCAGTAAACCGCGCTTATGAGCTTTCGGGAGTCGTAATGGACGGAAGCGGACAGTGTATCTGGTACAGGACCGCGAGAGTTTCAAGGAACCAGATCATGGCGATCACGGAACCTGAAAAAACCGAGAGCGCCGACAGTCTTGCGGTATGCGTAGATGCGATGCTTAGGTTTGAAGGAGTTACGACAAACTCCAAGGTTCTCCTTGCACAGGGAAACAACGTACAGAAGATCCTTACGGATTATCTGGACCATCCCGTGTTTAATCTTATGGGATGCAATCTGGATTCCGTACTTTACTATGTAAATAAAGATATACCGGTCCTGGCCATTTTAAATGACCAGAGCGCGGTATTGGTAACGGGATTTAATGAGTCGCAGGTAGTTTTGTTTGATCCTTCTACAGGAGAACTGCGAAAAGAAAATATAACGGATGCCGATAATCTGTTTAAGCAGAACGGATACAGGTTCATCACATATATCAAGTGATGAAAAGTAAGTGATGAACCGTCCGTTATGAGTCGAGTTCACCGTTGTTGTATCTGGTTATGATGCTCTGGATACGCTCAACGGGATTAAGCAGATCGCTTATCGACGAATCGTGATTCAAAGTATCTATGATATAAGCTATGTACTTGCTTAAGTCGCAGTTGATGTACCAGTCTCTCGATAACAGTTCGGGAGTCTGGTATATTAAATTGGTCGTAAGGACTTTGGTTATGATCCCTTCTTCGCATGCCTGGTCGAAGCGGGAGAGTCCGCCGGTAAAAAGACCAAACGTTGCAAAGATAAATATCCTTCCTGCGCCGCGTTTCTTAAGAACCGAAGCTACTTCCAAAACACTTTCGCCCGAAGAGATCATGTCGTCTATTATGATCAGATCTTTGCCCTGAACGCTCGAACCTAAGAATTCATGCGCGACGATCGGGTTTCTTCCGTCAACTACCTGGGTAAAATCTCTTCTCTTGTAGAACATACCCATATCAAGTCCGAGTACGTTTGCGATATATATCGCACGGCTCATTCCGCCTTCGTCGGGGCTGACTACCATCATGTGCTCGGAATCTATATGGAGGTCTTTGACTGAACCTAAGAGACCTTTGATGAACTGATATGCAGGCTGTATGGTCTCAAATCCGTTAAGCGGGATCGCGTTCTGGACTCTTGCATCATGGGCATCAAATGTGATGATGTTGTCAACGCCCATGTGTACCATCTCCTGAAGCGCCAGGGCACAGTCAAGCGATTCTCTTGCGGTACGCTTGTGCTGGCGGCTTTCATACAGGAAAGGCATGATGACCGTGATCCTTCTGGCCTTGCCGCCTACCGCAGCTATGATCCTCTTTAAGTCCTGATAGTGGTCGTCGGGCGACATGTGGTTCTCGTGTCCGCAGAGCGAATATGTAAGCGAATAATTGGCGACGTCCACGAGGATATACAGGTCAGCGCCTCTGACTGATTCCATGATCATTCCCTTGGCTTCGCCGGATCCGAATCTGGGAACCTTGGCGCCGATTATATATGTGTCTCTCTGGTATCCGGAAAAGGCAAGCGATTCGTGATGCTCATTTTCCCTCTCCGTACGCCACTTAACCAGATAGTAATCGATCTTCTCTCCCAGGCTCTTGCATCCTTCAAGCGGGATGAGTCCGAGTGTTCCGACGGGTATAGTCTGCAGATTTCTTTTTTCTTCTCTTCTGGGCATGTTTTCCTCCGATGAGTTATCTGTTATTTCGAAGCTTCATTCTTAAGTCGGGACCTGTGAGTTTGAGTATGGTATAGTGTCCCGTAAGTCTCGAGAATGTTCTGTCTGTATATCTGTCATGCAGTTCAGGCAGGGTCAGATTGGTGCTTATCAGTGTCGACTTGCGGGCGTTGTGTCTGCTGTTTAAGCACTCAAACAGTACTGTCGCGGCGAACTGGTTCTCATATTCGGTTCCGAGATCATCGATCACAAGCAGATCACACTCGTGTATATCATCAGGCCTCTCGTCTTCGGGATCACGGTTTCGTCCGAATTTGTGATCGGCATATGCGTCAAAAAAGTCAGAAGCCGAGAAGTATATGACCGAGTGGCCTGTTTTTAAAAGCTCATTTGCCACACATGATGAAAGAAAAGTCTTGCCGGTGCCGACAGTACCTACCAGCATGAGATTGTCATACTGATCATCAAATGTTGATACGAAACTGCGGCAGATCCTTACGGCTTCCGTGTATCGCTTAAGATCCTCTCCTTCATATATATCTTCGCGCAGGTTGTCAAAATTATCGGAACCGATGCGCTCAAGCAGGTTTGATCTGTTATACATCAGATCTATCTCTGCCTGTTTAAAGCAGTGGCATTTTACGTTATCTATATATCCCGTATCCCGGCAGTCCATGCAGGTATACGGCGCGTCGAGATATGAACGTGAAAGCCCGTGGCTCTCAAGAAGCGAGGTCTGTCTGTCATATATCTCATCAAGCTTCCGGTCCATTTCGGACAGATCGAGTCCGCGTTCCGTCAGCGCGCGCCTGCCGTACTGAATTGCGATATCTGTGGATTCGTCCTCCAAAAGAGCATATTCGGGGATCGTTTCCCTTACATGATCCAGATGCTCGCGCTGTATGCGTTCGGCCTCGGCTTTTCTTTTGCTGTATTCAGTTATCAGATACCGGTATTGTGATCCTGTCAGTGACATGTTCTATTTCAATAAGGTCTGTCAGTTGCTTATGATGTTCTTCTCAAGCTCGCTGTAATCATAGGTATTCTGCGGGAAATCCTTAAAAGGATTCTTGCCCTGGCTGCCCGATGCGGAAGAGGGTTTCTTCTTAACAGTGTCAAGCTTGTCTATATCCGATACGTTTTTTATGCCGAGCGCATTCCACTTGGTCAGTATGGAATCTGCATATCTGAATCTGTTCTTGTCGGTAGCAAGTACAGTTCTTGCGCAGGCTTCCTTGATCACATCCATATCATATCCGAAGACCGTGGTCCACTTGCTGATCAGCTCGAGTTCAACGGTCGAGGGATCGGTATTGTTCTTGCCGAGCGCACGGAGGATCTCATATGCCCTGTCGTATTTGGATACATAGATCGCAGCTTCTTCAGGTGTGGTGATACCCGACTGCGCCCAGTCCATGGCGACGGTCTCTATATATCTGTGTCCGGCTTTGCCTCTGCCCACGCAGTACTGAAGCAGGAAGTCTGTAAGATCATCCGAAAAATGAAGCGTATCGGAGATGAACAGCAGAGTGCTTAAGTCGGCCTGAGTGAGCGTCTTGTGCATATACTGCTCAGCTACAAAGATAAGCTGTGATCCGTGGGATGCAAACTTGGAAAGGTCATCCCTCGTGTATCTGGGCTTGGCAAAATCCCTGATCTCCGTCACAACTTCAGTGACCGCCTCTTCGCGGATCGGCGTAATATTGTCTGCACCTGCAGCCGGAACCACAGACGGATTCTCATCATAATCCCGGTCTTCCGCAGTCATGGCATTACTGCTTCTTTCGGGTGCAAGCGACAGCATATGAACGCCCACGGGATTGCCGGCCGGAGTCATATCCAGCTTGAGTATCCCTTTCTGCTCCCAATATTTCAAAGAACGGATGACTTCTCTTTCGGTAAAGTTAAAACGGTCTGCTATGTCTGATATGCCGGTTGCGAGGTCGGCATTTAACATCCGCATAAGATAGAGATACACTTTGAGCTGCGCATCATTGGCATCCTCCATGTACTCATCGATAAATCGATTGGACAACACCGTAAAATCGGCATGGTCGTCCTGGTAGATCCTGAAATTTCCCATATTCGTTTTCACCATTTCATAAGTTTAGCGATACTGATTATAGCATGCTTTATGTATTAGTCTAAATGGCAATTCTTACGAATCGGTCGGACGATCTTGTCCACATGTCAGACGTCATATTGTGGATAATTTTATATTCGCTTTTTAAAGGTACAATCTGCGCGGTCTTCGCGAAAAAAATATCCACATCATATTGGGTATAACTCATACCCTCAGATGTGGATAACGTGGATTATGTTTTATTCAATATCTCTTCGCCGATGTTTACTACATCTCCGGCTCCCATGGTTATCAACATGTCATCGTTTGTGCAATTTTGCAAAACAAATTTTTCTATGTCATGAAAATCTGAAATGTAATGACATGCGGTTCCGTGACTCTTGATCCGTTTCATGAGTGTTGCGGAACTTATTCCCAGATCGTCTTTTTCACGCGCTGCATAAATATCCGTAAGTATTACGTGATCCACGGGCGAGAGCGCTTCGGCAAAATCGTTCATGAGCGCCTTGGTCCTCGTATAAGTATGCGGCTGGAAGATGACCCAGAGCTCGTTATGCGGAACCTTTAAGGCTGTCTGCACTGTAGCGCGTATTTCTGTCGGATGGTGGGCGTAATCATCATATATATGGAAGACACCCGTTTTGTCCGTGGTTTCTTTATCGCCTTTATACTCGAAGCGTCTCTTGGAACCGCCGAATGAAGCAAGGGCTTTTAGTGTGATGCTTCTCTTGATGCCCAGATAGTCGGCGAGCGCTATGGCTGCGAGCGAATTATATACATTGTGGATACCGGGAACGCCGAGCGTGCACTTGTCTGAAATATCACCGTTTGAACTCATGACCGTGTATGATGCGTGGGCCGTATCATCAAGCTGGATATCCTTGGCATAATAATCGCTCGACTCGTCGCTTCCGACGGTTATAAGTCTGCACTTGAGTTCCTGTGTGAACTTGTGGAGGTTTGGAATATCTCCGTTTAATATAAGAAGTCCTTCTGCAGGAATCAGTTTGGCGAACTCGTGGAAGGAATTCCTGATATCGGTCAGATCCTTGAAGAAATCCAGGTGGTCTGCGTCGATGTTTAAGATGATCCCGATCAGCGGATAAAAATGTAAGAAGCTGTTGGTATATTCACATGCTTCGGTTACAAATTGTTTGCCCTGTCCGATACGGAAGTTGCCGCCTATAGAAGGAAGTATTCCGCCGATCGAAAGAGTGGGATCGGTGTCGGCCATAAGCAGTATCTCGGAGATCATCGATGTGGTGGTTGTCTTGCCGTGGGTTCCGCTTATGGCGATCGGACACTCATAACTCTTCATTACGAGTCCGAGAAGTTCCGCTCTTGATAAAGTGGGAATCCCGCGCGCTGCGGCATCGTCCATATCTGCATTGCCCGGACGGATGGCTGCGGTGTAGACCACCAGATCGGTATCGTCTTTTATATGGCTTACCGACTGATCATAAGAGATATCGGCACCTAAAGAGGCCAGTCTGTCGGTTAAGTCAGAGCGCTTTGAATCGGATCCCGATACATTGAATCCTTTCGATAAAAGAAGCTCTGCAAGGCCGCTCATACTGATGCCGCCGATGCCGATAAAATACACGTTACATGGTTTGTCTAAATTAATCTCGCACATATGTATAATCTACCACAATGCGCATAAAAAAAGGCAAAAACATTCACATTTTAAATACAAGATGTTATAATTGGTTAAAATACACATAAATCGTTTGGGATTTTATTTTTTTTTGTTAACTATTCATTTCCCAAACCGCAACTAGAGGTGACGATATGATCAAAAAAGAAATGATCGCCATGCTGCTTGCCGGTGGTCAGGGCAGCAGACTTGGAGTATTGACATCCAAGATGGCCAAGCCTGCGGTATCTTTTGGAAGCAAGTACAGGATCATCGATTTTCCGCTGAGTAACTGTATCAATTCCGGTGTGGATACTGTAGGTGTTCTGACGCAGTATCGACCGCTCAAACTCAATACTCATATCGGTATCGGTATTCCGTGGGACTTAGACCGAAATATCGGCGGTGTCACGGTTCTTCCTCCGTATGAGAAGAGTTCCAACAGTGAATGGTACACGGGTACGGCCAATGCCATCTACCAGAACCTTGAGTTCATGGAGGCATACAATCCCGATTACGTACTGATACTCTCGGGTGATCATATATATAAAATGGATTACGAAGTCATGCTCGACTATCACAAGAAGAACAATGCCGACGTGACCATCGCGGTTATGCCCGTTCCCATGGAAGAAGCCAAGAGATTCGGTATCATGATCACCGACGGCAACGGACGTATCACCGATTTTGAAGAGAAACCCGAGAATCCCAGAAGCAATCTGGCCAGCATGGGTATCTACATATTCAATTGGAAGACACTTAAGGAAGCGCTTGTCACCAATGCAAGCCAGCCGGCGCTCGACTTCGGTAAGCATATCATTCCTTACTGCCACCAGAAGGGCTCGCCGCTGTTTGCATATGAGTTCAACGGCTACTGGAAAGATGTCGGAACATTAAGTTCATATTGGGAAGCCAATATGGAGCTCATTGATATCGTTCCCGAGTTCAACCTTTATGAAGAGTATTGGAAGATCTATACCAGAAGCGAGATCCTTCCTCCCCAGTATCTCTCAAGCGAGAGCGTTACCGAGAGAAGTATCATCGGCGAGGGCTGCGAGATCTACGGCAAGGTATACAATTCCGTTATCGGATGCGGCGTAACGATCGGCAAGGATACGATCATCAGGGATTCGATCGTCATGAACAATACAGTGATCGGATCCGGCTGCGAGATCTACAAGGGTATCATCGCCGAGAATGCCGAGATCTCTGACGGAGTTAAGATGGGTATAGGCGATGAAGCGCCCAACGAGACCGATCCCCATATCTATAACAACGGTATGGTTACGATCGGCGAGAAGAGCTTTATCCCTCAGGGAGTAAGCATAGGCAAGAACTCAGTCGTATTCGGCACGACATCTGCCGATGATTATCCCGGCGGATCACTTCCGAGCGGCAAGACATTGATCAAAGGAGGTGATGAGCGTTGAGAGCAGTAGGAATCATCCTGGCAGGCGGTAACAATCACCGCATCAAGGAACTTACGACCAAACGCGCAGCGTGTGCACTTCCCGTTGCAGGCAGTTACAGGAGCATAGACTTTGCGTTAAGTAATATGTCTAACGCTCATATTAATAAGGTAGCTGTATTTACACAGTACAATGCCGGCAGCTTAAATGAGCACTTAAGTTCATCCAAGTGGTGGGACTTCGGACGTAAGCAGGGCGGACTGTTCGTGATCACTCCTTCCGTTACCGCGGAGAGCAATGCATGGTATCGCGGAACCGCCGATGCGATCGCGCAGAACATGTCCTTCTTAAAGAGCAGCCACGAACCCTATGTGGTTATCTCTTCCGGAGACTGTGTATATAAACTTGACTACAATAAACTTCTCGAGTATCATATCGACAAGAAAGCTGATATAACGGTTGTCTGCAAGGATATGCCCAACGAATTCAACCTTGAGAGATTCGGAACCGTCAAGATAGGCAAAGATGACCGCATCGAGGAATTTGACGAAAAACCCGTAGTAGCCAGATCCAATACTGTATCCTGCGGAATATATGTCATGAGACGCCGCCTGCTCATCGAGATGATAGAGCGGTGCATCGAAGAAGACAGATATGATTTCGTCAATGATGTGCTTGTACGTTATAAAGACATGAAGCACATATGCGGTTACAAGATGACGGATTATTGGAGCAACATTGCATCTGTAGATGACTATTTCAGGACCAACATGGATTTCCTGAGGCCTGAGATCAGGGATTACTTCTTCAAGCAGTATCCCGACATCTACTCCAAAGTTGACGATCATCCCCCGGCAAAATACAATGTCGGAGCCGCTGTGCACAATTCATTGATATCGTGCGGATGTATAGTCAACAGTGTTGTCGAAGATTCCGTGGTATTCAAAAAAGCATACATCGGAAGCAACTGCTATATTAAGAATTCTATAGTACTCAATGACGTGTATATAGGTGACAACACCCACATAGAGAATTGCATCGTTGAAAGTCACAGTACTATACGTGCCAACTCGTACTATAAGGGTGAGGGCGGTATACAGATAGTTACTGAACAGAATGACCGATATGTAATCTGAGCCTTCCCGGTTTCATTAACAACCACTGGGATACGCGGAATCCCGGAGTATGTGTGAGCATACTCAGACAGGAGAGAAGACAATGACGATTACAGATGTGAGAGTGAGGAAGATTGAGAACGAAGGCAAGATGCGTGCGGTCGCGTCGATCACTATCGATGATGAGATGGTAGTACATGACATCAAGATCATCGAGGGCGACAGGGGATTGTTCATAGCAATGCCCAGCAAAAAAGGATCAAACGGTGAATACCGTGACATCGCACATCCGATCAATTCAGAGACAAGGGCTCGCTTGCAGGAACTGATCTTAGATGCTTACAGCAAGACTCCCGATGCAGCGGAGTAACGCTTAAGTTCGAACACTTTACTCAAGAAACCCCGGATACCGGCGCGAGTCGTGTCCGGGGATTTTAATGACTGCCATGTATGTAATAGCCGGGCTCGGCAATCCGGGCACCAAATACGCACATACCAGACATAACGCGGGCTTTGACACGATAGATATTTTGTCAAAACGCTACGGTATACCCATGCGTCACAGAAGGTTCAAAGGCATCTACGGCAAGGGGATCATAGAAGGCAATAAAGTGATCCTGTTAAAGCCGCAGACCTACATGAACAATTCGGGCGACTGCATCCAGCCTCTGTGCAGACACTACAAGGTTGATGCGACTTCCGGACTGATCGTGATATCCGACGACATATCGATGGCTGTCGGCAGACTTCGTACGCGCAAAAGCGGATCCGCAGGAGGCCATAACGGATTAAAGAGCATAATAGCCCGTTTCGGTCACGATAATTTCATCCGTATCAAGATCGGAGTCGGTGACAGGGAAGCAGGCGAAGATCTGGTCAAGCATGTACTCGGCCGCGTGAGCGGTGAAGATGTCGAGACTCTTAAATCCATCGAAGAGCGCGCGGCCGACACTGTTGTGGCTATTATGACGGAGGATGTCGATCACGCGATTTCGAAGTATAATTGCTGAGAGATACGCATCCGTCATACAAATACCATTTTCATATCGGGCACGCTCTCGCTACTGATCGCTCGCAGCGGTGCTATGCTCGAAAATACCTCGCTAAGTGGACCTTGCTGCGCAAGGTCCCGAAGTTTCACTATCGTGAAACTTCTGCTAAGCTCGAAAATACCTCGCTAAGCACCGGCGGCTCTCAAGTACCCGTAATGAAAACGGTATTTGTCTCCGGATGCTTAAAGCAACTTAGGAGCGCAATTTATGAGGGCTCTCCTTGCTCCCGTCAGGGAGATGGAAAACTATAACGAAATGATGACCACCCTGGCGCGCCGCGCCGGGGCACTCGCGGTTACGGGCTGTGTGGGAAGCCAGAAGCTTAACATGGTTTATGCTCTGGGTTCTCCTTATCGTCTGCGCCTCATCATCACATATTCCGATGCCAGATGCAGGGAACTGTATGAGGATTATCTTTTTTATGATAAAAACACATACATCTTCCCCGCCAAGGACATGATCTTTTACGAAGCGGATGTGGCAGGTAACCAGATCGAGAGACAGCGCCTGAAGGTTTTAAGAAGCCTGATCGAAAACCGTCCGATGACGATGATCACCACATGGAGTGCGCTCATGATGCCCTGCGTTGATCCTTCGATAGTCAGGGCCGGAGTGATCAGGATCGGCACGTCTGATACGATCGATCTTAAGGAAATATCCACCGCGCTCGTAAACATCGGATACGAGAAAAGAGATATGGTAGAAAACCCCGGCGAGTTTTCGGTACGCGGCGGGATACTTGATATATTCGACATCACCGAAGACAATCCGAGCCGTATCGAACTATGGGGAGACACTGTAGATTCGATCAGAAGTTTTGATGTTCAGTCTCAGCGCTCGATCATCAAGACGGACCATATAACAGTTTATCCTGCGACCGAACTCATCATGGATGATGACAAGTTAAGAAAAGGTCTGGATAAGATATCACGCGAAGCGGATAAGTATTCCGAAAAACTCAGGTCGATGATGAAGACCGAGGAAGGTGCGAGAGTAAGAAACCGTATCGCCGAACTTAAGGAGCAGCTTCTTGAACTCGGAATGAGCAGGGATTCGGTGAACCTGGAAGGGTACATCGGATACTTCTACGACTCGAAAGAACTGGGGAGCGTTTTATCGTTTTTTGACAGGGATAAGAGCATCATCTTCATGGATGAACCCGTGCGGTGCGCAGAGCATGCGCGAGCTACCGAAGAAGAGTATGTGCAGAGCATGGCTCACCGTTTGGAAAGAGGATATATCCTGCCCTCACAGTCCAAACTGATCATCGGATGCAGGGCAAGCGCCGCAGAGATTTCCGACAGGCATCTGGTCACACTGTCTGCGCTCGACGGCAAGGACAAACTGATCCCGACAGAGTATGTAACGGATGCCGCATCAAGGTCCATGCCGTCATACAATAACAGCTTCGATGCGCTCGTCAAAGATCTTAAGAAATTCCGAACCGAAAAATACAGAGTTCTCTTTGTGTCCGGATCAAGAACCAGGGCGCGGAGGATCGCGGAAGATTTACGGAACGAAGGGCTTACCGCTTTTTATACCGAGGATTCATCGAGAGACATTGCGCCCGGTGAAGTAGAGTGTTTCTACGGACATGTGCAGAAGGGATTTGAATATCCTCTTCAGAAGTTTGTGCTGATCACTGAGTCCGATATATTCGGCGGCGTACGAAAGAAAAAGAAGAGACCGCGCAGCACTGAAGCGGGAACTGCGATCAGGGATTTTGCCGAACTCAAAGTCGGCGACTATGTCGTACATGAGTCACACGGCCTGGGGATATATCAGGGAATCGAACAGGTCAGTGTTGATAACGTTGTAAAAGATTACATCAAGATATCCTACCGCGACGGCGGCAATCTCTATGTGCCCGCGACGGGTTTGGACGTCATACAGAAATATGCATCCGCGAGCGCGAAAGCGCCCAAGCTTAACAAACTGGGAACCAAAGAATGGGCCAAGACTACATCCAAAGTACGTGAAGCGGTTGATGAGATCGCTGACGATCTTGTGAGCCTGTATGCTGCAAGACAGAGTCTGACCGGATATAAATACGGACCTGATACCGTCTGGCAAAAAGAATTTGAAGAACTGTTTCCTTATGAAGAAACCGAGGATCAGGTCAGGGCGATCGAGGCGACCAAAGCGGACATGGAATCCGACAGGATCATGGACAGACTCATCTGCGGAGATGTCGGATTCGGCAAAACGGAGATCGCAATACGCGCAGCATTCAAAGCGGTGCAGGAAGGACGCCAGGTCGTGTATCTGGTGCCTACAACTATTCTCGCGCAGCAGCACTATAATACTTTTGCGATGAGGATGAAGGACTTCCCCGTGAAGGTTGAACTGCTCAGCCGCTTCAAGACTCCATCCGAGCAGAAAAAGATAATTGCATCCCTCAAAAACGGAATGACTGATATAGTGATCGGAACACACCGCGTGCTTTCCGCGGACGTTTCGTTTAAGGATCTCGGTCTTTTGATCATCGATGAGGAACAGCGTTTCGGCGTTGCCCACAAAGAAAAGATCAAGAAGATGAAAGAGACCGTTGACGTGCTCACGCTTACTGCGACACCTATCCCGAGGACTATGCACATGTCGCTTATAGGGATCAGGGAGATGAGCATTTTGGAAGAGCCGCCGCTTGAGCGAAGACCGATCCAGACATTCGTATGTGAGTACAACGAAGAGATGGTCAGGGAAGCGATAGTAAGGGAAGTATCAAGAGGCGGACAGGTTTATTATGTCTACAATGTGGTAGCAAACATAGCAGACGTGACAGCTTATATCGCGGCGCTCGTTCCTGAAGCCAAAGTCGCTTTTGCGCACGGCCAGATGCATGAGCAGGAACTTGAGAGGATCATGTATGATTTTGTAAACGGAGATATCGATGTGCTGGTATCCACAACCATCATCGAAACCGGAATGGATATCCCCAATGTTAACACGATGATCGTGCATGACTCTGACCGAATGGGACTTGCGCAGCTTTATCAGTTAAGGGGCCGCGTCGGAAGATCCAACCGGACATCATATGCTTTTTTGATGTACAAGAGAGACAGGCTTCTTAGGGAAGTTGCGGAAAAGAGACTCGAAGCGATCCGTGAATTCACAGATTTCGGAAGCGGTTACCGTATCGCGATGAAAGACCTTGAGATCAGAGGTGCAGGCAACCTGCTCGGCACAAGACAGTCAGGCCACATGTCGAGCGTCGGATACGATATGTACTGCAAACTCCTGGGTGAAGCCATACGTGTCCGTAAAGGTGAAGAAGTTATTCCCGAAGTCGAGACCACGATCGATCTTGATGTTGACGCTTACATTCCCGATGACTATATAATGAATGAAGCGCAGAAACTTGATATATACAAACGTATTGCATCGGTTACGGGTGAAGCCGAATACAAAGATATGCTTGATGAACTTATCGACCGTTTCGGACAGGTTCCGGAATGCGCCAATAATCTTTTGCGCATATCCATGCTAAAGGCTGCCGCATCCAAATACGGCATAGAAGAGATCAAGGGCGGATCAGGCCGCATCAAGGTCATCATGCGTCCCGATGCTCCTATCAAAGTTGAAAATATTCCGATGGTTCTTGCCACATGCGCGGGGCGTCTTTCTTTTTCCCCGAAAGGCACCCCCACGTTTTCTTACAGATATGATCCCGCGGCTCTGGTTGAAAAAGAATCGGCCACGCTTCTTGCCGCTGCGGAGAGACTCATCAATGTTTATTTTGTACCGTTCACAGAATAAACACAATTTCACCACATTTTAATCAAAAATCGGTTATATATTCTTCTCATACGATAAGGACAGTGCATAGACTGACTGTCCGGATGAGGAGGATAAGATCATGTATGAAGATAATGAATACGGAAAGATAAATACAGAACAGCAGACTAACCCTTATGTTACTCCACCGCAGGGAACGTATACGGATTATACGGGATACGGAAATGCCCATAATAACAGAACGGCACCCGCTCCCAAGCCGAAGAGCCGCGCGGGCAGGATCATAGCAGCATGCATAGCGCTTACGCTCGTTGGTCTTTTGGTAGGAACCGGTATCTCATATGCATACTTCAATGCAAAGGGTATGGGAAAAGGTTCGGCAAAGAACGCAGTGGAAGAATCCGATTCACGCGAAGCCGAAAACCCCGAAGAGCGTGTCGAACTGGCCAAGTCTGAAGATGACAGCAATAACCAGTTCGAGACCGCGCTTCCCACAACGGCAGTCGGCGGCGAGATGAGCGTTTCGCAGATAGTCACCCAGTGCCTGCCCAGCGTAGTAGCGATCACCAACTACGGCGTTCAGGAGATCCAGAGCATGTGGGGCAATTTCCTGCAGGATACCAAGGGCGCAGGAAGCGGTGTCATAATCGGACAGACGGCCACGGAACTTTTGATACTTACCAACTACCATGTGGTTGAAAACAGTAAGTCACTCTCAGTTGTCTTTTCCTGGGAAGAGGATGTTGACGACATAGAAGATGACGATATTATATATGCGACGATCAAGGATTATGATCAGGGCCGTGACATCGCAGTGGTTGCTATCAAGACTGCAGACCTGCCTGAGGAAGTTTTCTCCAAGATAAGCGTAGCGACCGTAGGCAGCTCGGATAATCTTGACCTGGGCGAGCAGGTTGTTGCGATCGGCAACGCACTCGGATACGGACAGTCTGTTACGACAGGTATCGTGTCCGCACTTAACAGACACATATCCAACAATGACGGGACCATGGATCCCAATCCTTACATACAGACCGATGCGGCAATCAATCCCGGCAACTCCGGCGGCGCACTCTTCAATATGAAAGGTGAGCTCGTAGGTATCAATACCGCGATGATCGCAGGAAACACCGTTGAGAACATGGGATATGCGATCCCGATCTCCGAGATAACCGGCGAAGTTGAGTCGATGATGAATCAGGAGACCAGAGATCTTGTCGAGGAAGATAACCGCGGATACTTAGGTGTCAGCATAGTTGATGTGACCGCACAGATCAGCGAGACATACGGTCTGCCTCAGGGCATATATATCTCAAGCGTCGATCCCGGATCGGGAGCTGAGAAAGCCGGTCTTGAAAAAGAGGATATCATAACCGCAGTTAACGGCAGGAGCGTTAAGACCAGCGAAGAACTCAGGGATTACCTTGACCGCTACAGCGTAGGCGAGACCGTGACCGTGACTGTATCATACAGATCGGATGATGATTATGCATCCAAAGATGTAGAGGTCACACTCGGAGAAAACCCTAACAAGGAATCAGCTCAAAAGCCTGAAGAGGTTAAGCCCGAATCATCAGAAGAAAATGAGCAGAATGGTTCAGACGGATTCTACAGTTTTGAGATCCCGTTCCCGTTCTCTTTTGGAAACTGATGAACTAAAAGATGATCAGATGAAATAGTTTTTCGATACTTTTCCCCCACGCCCCCTGTATGGTATACTAATATCCGTGCAGGGGGTATTTCCATGGGAAAAGGTTACGATGCGGATCTGTCAGCCAAGATAAACAAGCTGACAGCTTATGTATTTAAGGACAGATCTGTAGAGGATTATGAGAAATCTATCGAGCCTGAACTTTTGGGAGAAGGGGACGACAGACTGTACGCGGCATTCTGGGCGGTATGTGATACCAAGCAGAGAGCGCGTGTGTTTCATGCAGCATCTCGGAGTTTAAAAGAAGCGATAGATGAGGCCGGCAAAAAAGCAGCAGCCGGCGCCAAAAAATATGAGATAGATCCCAAGTGGGTTAAACTGGAATTTACGATCCACGCAGAAGAGCGTGATCCGCATTCCGCTGTTGAGGAGATGTTTACAAACCGCCAGAATCTCCATGAGTGGTTCAGGCGCGGTATCTCTTTTGACAAAAAATATGAGTACGCATATACGGAAGCTGAGATCAACGGCAACAGGCTGCTTGATTATAAAAACAAGCTTCTGGATTACCGTACATTCAACAGATATTCAATGGACAGGGATGACGATGTTCTGATCAAGACTCCTCCCAGTCTGATAATCTTTGATACAGCCGGATTCTTTATAGATGAAAAAGATAAGATGTATACGCTTTACGAGAGCGGTACATTGGATGCCGGCCGCCGTATCCTCGAACCCATCACCAAAGACTACATTAAACATATAGTAGGAATGGGTATGCGCTATCTGGTGAATCAGCTTCAGCCGGACGGCAGCCTGATCTATGGTTATTATCCCATCCGTCACAAGGTGATCCCCAAATACAATATCTTAAGACATACATCCACGCTTTGGTCTTTGGTATGCTCCACAGCCATCGACAAGAATCCCGATGTCTACAGGGCGACCAAGGCCTGCATCGCATATATGGTAAGCAAGGTCAGACATTTCGAGAACAATATCTCATATCTGATCGAGGAAAAAGACCATGAGATCAAGCTCGGCGGAAACAGTGTGGCTATCATCACATTAAGCCAGTACATGATGATGTATGAGACTGATGAGTATATACCTCTGTGCGAAAAACTCGGCCGCGGAATCCTTAAGATGATGTCTCCCGAAGGCAAGTTCGTTCATGTGCTTGATTCGGAAACGCGCGAAGTCAAGGATGCATACCGTACGGTATATTATGACGGCGAGGCAACATTTGCGCTGTGCAGGCTTTACAGTCTGACCAAGAGCAAGATCTGGCTCGAGGCTGCCCGCAGGTCTGTCGATCATTTCATAGCTGAGAACTATGTTAAGTACAGAGACCACTGGGTTGCTTATGCGGTTAATGAACTGACTATGTATCTCAAGGATGAGAAGTATTATGAGTTTGCTTTAAGAAACCTGGTTGAGAACATGGACCGCATCTATATGCAGGAAACCTCTTACCATACATATCTGGAACTCCTGATGGCAGGCTTCGATACATACACGCGCATCATTTCGGAAAAAGCAAAGGTCAAATACCTTGAGAAACTGAATCCCCAGAAGCTGGCCGATACTATAATAAGAAGAGCGGAGCACATGCTGAACGGTTTCGGCTATCCCGAGTATGTGATGTTCATGCAGAATCCCGGATACTTCAAGGGCTCTTTCTTCGTCCGTCATGACGGATACAGGACGCGAATCGATGATGTGCAGCACTTTACCGGCGCATACATTGCTTTTTACAGAAGATTTGAAGAAGTTATGGAAATGAGTTCACACCGTGATCTGAGGCGTTATTCAGCATCTTGGGGTGAATAAGGTCTGATATACCTTATATTGTAGGGAAATACAGAGATTTTAAAAGATACACAATTTTCGCGTGCGAATTTTGTGTATTTTTTAATATAAACTTTTGGCCTTTTTCACCGTTATAATTATTCTTATCTAATATAGGCATATTGTCTGTACGTTTACGAAAACGTTTAAGTAAAATATAAGGAGAGTGCTTATGAAATCAAAGAATATCCCCAAATGTATACGAGAAGGCATCTTCTGTCTGATGACAGGTGCCGTGGTATTTGCGGGTACACCGCTTACCGCATTTGCAGCTGAAGATGATGCGCCGGATCCTACAGCCGGCGACGACGGTATAACTACCGACATATCCACCGACTTAGATGAAGTCCAGATGGATACTTCTTCTATTGAAGATATTGCGCAGGAAGTATCGCCTGCTGAATTTGAAAGCTTCATGGACAATGTGGACCTCTTTGAGGAGACCACTACCGAAGTCACGGAAGAAAGCGGAGTAGATACCAATAAATATGAGACGCAGACCGAAGGTCAGTATACAGATCCTGAAGATGGTAGTACAGGGGAAGCTACCTATTATGAAGGCACTCAACTTGAAGAAGGCGTCACCAAACAGGAAGACGGCACATATACAGATTCTGAAGGCAATGCATACGAGAACGTCCAGGACCAGAAACTCGATGAGGATTATGAACTCCTTGAGACTACTTATAAACTCGTAATCGTAACCGAGGAAGGTGAACTCATTGAGCAGACTATAAGTAAGGAAGCTTATGACCAGCTGACTGACGAAGAGAAGGCTGCTTATGATCAGATCACAGAGGTTACTCTTAAGAATGATGAGATAGCTAACTACTATCAGGACGCCGAAGGCAATGTAATCGACAAGGCTACATATGACAATCTGTCTGAAGAAGCCAAGGCAGGCTACAGCCAGCTCACCGGAGAGATCACGGGATATACCGAGAAGTCCGAGTCACGCTATGTATCACAGGAAGAATATGACAATGCAAAGGACAGCATTGATGATGTTGATTCTGTTGATGATACTGTCAAGGGCGAAGAAGAGAAAACCGAACTTAATGATCTGGATGGCGACAACCTCAGAGACGCTCTGAAGGATTACTTCTCTGATGAAGAGCAGCTTGATCAATTCCTGGCCAATCTGCAGGTTGGTGACAACACCATCAATCTGGGTGAAGAAGATGATTATGCTTCTATAGTAATAAGATATGACGATACGACCGGTACGGTTACTTTGCAGGAAGTTATCAAAGACCGTACTCAGGACCAGTATGAACAATTTATTCAGAGTCTCATTGATAAGTATGGTGAAGACAGCGTACGCAGAGAGACCGGCAATAATAAAGAAACTGTTTACTTTATTGATGCGGACGGAAATGAATTCGTAGTTGCCGAGTATACCAAGACTGTCGGTGAAGTTGACAAGAGAGTCACCGCCGAAGAGATCGAAGATATCATCGGCCAGTACAGCATATTTGTTCATACATATATTCAGGAATCTGAAGCAGAGGGCGATTTCGCTGTCGAAGAGTGGAACTTCCCCGGCGGATTTGAGTTCGGCGCGACTGAGAACTTCAACGACTCGGATCAGGATATGTATATAGGCGATCTGACCGGCGGGAACAATGGTCCTTATATGCCTCATAACGGCATCGATACCATTTACTTCTCTGACGAGGAGATCGAGACCGAGCATACCATCGTTCTTATAAGAAAAGATGGATCCGAAGAAGTAATAACTACCAATAATAAACTGTTCATAATCGATGAGACTCAGTATCAGGGTTACAAGATCGGTGAGAATGGTCAGGTTATAAGACTGCACGAGAAGTTCGGATCAGGCAATAATGTTGTACTCAGATTTACAGACGATCCTAACGAAGAAGACGGCAAGGCATTCTATTTCAAGAATACCAATGGCGTTAAGCTTGAGTATGAAAATGAGGATACTCTTAAGACCGAAACGGTATCAGAAGGTCTTGAAAAAGCAAAAGAGCTTGCTGATAAATGGTCACAGGAAAGCGATACCGTAGAAAAGAAGAGCTACGAAACCGGTAACCAGCGCTACGAAGTAATCACAACTGATCCTGATGCAAAATTATCTTATCTGAATGTTTACTTTGACGGTAAGGGAAGTTTCAAAGATCAGGACGGTAAGGAACTCAATTTCTTCAAGCAGGATGGCAAGGTTGATTTCCAGGTCGAAACAGATGATCAGGGTTATGCAACCCAGACCATAGTTGTTAACTTCCACTATACCGGAAGTGAACGTGAAGAAGAGAAATCCAAAGTTGATATTTATGCATTCAAAGTTAACGGCAAGGATGTAAAAGAGGAGAGCAGCCAGGATACTCAGAAGCTTATCTCAGCCGTTGTATTTAACTTTGATGATTATTCGGGAACAGTTTCTCCTGCGAGCCACATCTGTACTACTATTCTGGCTCCTGAAGCTACAGTTGAAACATATAATGTGTTCGGCGGAGTAGTTATCGCTGATGAACTGCATACACACGGATCAGAGTTCCATTCGATCTCCGTAAGAGACTACGGTGAAGAAGAAGAATACTCGATCAATCCTTTTGATACTGACAATTATGAAGGCGAAGTTACCAAGAGGACTGTTCATGATGTAGATGCGGAAGAAGAGACCAAGATCTACCAGACCGAAGATCACGAAGAAATAGAAACCGCATACGAGACAGAAGAGCATAAGTTCGGTAAATTGTCCGGCGAGGATGATACCGATACAGATACCGATACAGATACCGATACAGATACCGATACAGATACCGATACGGATACTGATACGGATACCGATACGGATACTGATACCGACACGGATACTGATACGGATACCGATACCGACACGGATACTGATACCGACACGGATACTGATACCGACACGGATACAGATACCGATACGGATACCGATACGGATACGGATACGGATACCGACACGGATACCGATACCGATACGGATACGGATACCGATACGGATAC
>JAEEGL010458632.1_pt1 | contig 22498 bp, 22 predicted proteins | sample 9134231 | NCBI WGS metagenome assembly JAEEGL01 (sample SAMN16246548, study PRJNA631951) | gut metagenome | biome: gut microbiome; feature: rumen; material: fiber-attached | host: Bos | place: Iran: Karaj | collected 2018-10
ACTGATTATTATTAAAAAGATTGCGACTTACAACATAGATTTCAAAGTTAGGACTTGCTGTTAAGAAGTTCAATAACAGCGCTACCATTACGTTTTGCCTTAACAATATACTCAGGAATCGCTTCTTTCAGCTTCCCAGTAATTTCATCAGCATGTTCATTAAGCCATTCATAGCCTTCTATAAGCTGCTTACTTGACTTTAGGTCCTGAACTGGTAGTACATATTTTTCCTCAGTTCCAAAGAGATCTTTGGCAATTCCTCTTGCCTTAACCGAATAACCGATAACAAGAGTTGGTACACAGGATGAGTATGCGGCAATAGTTGCATGAGTTCTTGCTCCTATAAAGAGTCTGCATCTTGCGATATAGCCCTTAAGCTCAGGGGCATTATGATCTTTAATAAGAAGAACCCGGCCTGTGTCCTTGAACTTCTCATAAAGGCTTGTAAGAGGAATATTGTCGTTACTTCTATCCCAGACAACGTGAGGTATAAGGGCAACAGTATTATCAGTAGTATCTAAAATGTGTCTGATAAGATCCTCATAACATTTAAGCGCAATGTCTTTATCTTCAGCGTACATTCCAATAAGAGGACTTAAGTTAAGTCCTATAGTCTTTCCTTCCTGCCATCCTTCCGGAAGAGGGAGAAACTTTGTATCAAGTGTAAAAGCAGGATCCGGAGCAAGTTCAAGCCTTTCTTTAGATACGCCTGCATCCAAAAGGGCATTATAAGTAATGCTTTCTCTTGCGAGGATCTTGTCATACAGCTTCATATCAGCTGCTACGTCACTTCTTTTTACAAGGTCAGGTTCAACGCTGCAGCCAAGAAGGATAGTCTTAGTGCCAAGCTTATGGAGCATGCTGTTAGTAAGCATGATCTCTTCCACCATGTAATCGTAGCAGTAGGTATCGCCTCCGATAGATACGCCTACCTTTGGAGGGTTCTTGTACATGGGTTTGAATCTGTATCTGAGAAAAGACTCTTTGTCTCCTGTTAACTTTCTGTAGACATAGTAAAGAGTATGATTTATGACATTTCTTGCCATATGCTTTTCTTCAACAAAATGGCATATGTCTTCAGGAACATATAGAAGGTCCTCGGCTCTGTCATTTGTCATTATGTCAGGTGTGATAGTAGGGTCCTGACTGTGAAGAAGCCCTGTAAGAGATCTTACGATTGCTTCGCAGCCATGGTTGCCACTTCCTGAATGCATGTATAAAGTAACTTTATTATTCATAAGTATATGTCGCTATTATCGACAATCCTTTCTTAATTTGGTTCAAGTCATAGAACATTATAGCATAGACAAGGTGTGGTTGTTATAAAGCATAAAAACTGATCGGTATAATGCTTGCGATATACTTGGTAAATCATGCGTTTTGGTTGACACCAAAAATTGCCAGTGCTATGATGTAGCTGTTCAGAGATAGAGGTTGCGTGTTTTATTAGTACATTCTTGGATGCTGCAGCGGTACTTGAAGAGAATGGAAAGGAAAATGCGCCGAAAGGTTCGGAAGCAGCTGCATTCCGGATTCTTGGGCATACATCTAACAGGTGTATGACTGTCATCAGTAATGATGGGGCGCTATCCGATAATCCCAATAATTTTGGAAGATTGTAGGGTGAGCGCACAAAGGGCGCTCACCCTTTTGTGTAGATTAGCTGGGCAAGTAGAGCGTGGACCTGGCAAGAGAATTATTTAAGGAGGCACTATGGCAGTATTTAAGGGAGCAGGAGTTGCTATTGCAACACCATTTAATCAGGATGGATCAGTTAATTATGATGAGTTTGCACGTCTTATCGAGTACCAGATCGCAAATGATACAGATGCGATCATCGTATGCGGTACTACCGGTGAAGCTGCAACAATGAGTGAAAAGGAACACATGGATGTTGTTAAGTTCTGTATAGACAAGGTTAACCATCGTATACCTGTCATTGCAGGTACAGGTTCTAATTGTACTCAGACAGCGGTTGAGCTTTCTAAGGAAGCAGAAGAGTATGGCGCTGACGCTGTTCTTTCAGTAACACCTTATTACAACAAGGCTACACAGGACGGACTCGTAGCACACTTTGGCGCAGTTGCTGATGCTATCAAGATTCCTGTTATCATGTACAACGTACCAAGCCGTACAGGTTGCAATATCCTTCCTGCAACAGCAGCAAAGCTTGTCAGAGAGAAGGATAATATCGTAGGAATCAAGGATGCAGCTGGTAATCTGTCTCAGACTGCAGAGATGATGCACCTTACAGATGGCGCTATAGACCTTTATTCCGGTAATGATGATCAGGTAGTTCCGATCATGTCACTTGGCGGAATCGGTGTTATCTCCGTTCTTTCTAACGTAGCTCCAAAGCAGACTCACAAGATGTGCGAACTTGCTCTTAAAGGTGATTTTGCCGGTGCTGCAGATATCCAGCTCAAAGCTATCCCGCTCATTAAGGCTCTTTTTGCAGAAGTTAATCCTATTCCTGTAAAAAAAGCTATCGAGTTCCTTGGCTTTGAAGCAGGTCCACTTCGCCTTCCTCTTACAGAAGTTAGCCCTGAGCATGCACAGCAGCTCAAGAAAGCTATGCAGGACTTTGGTCTTATCTGATAGATAATAGTGAAAGCATATAGCGAATGAATAGTAGCGAATATGTCTTTCACTATATTTTTACAATAATAACAAATGTTTAGTATTAGTGGAGGAATAATATAAATGGTAAAGGCAATAATGAACGGCTGCAATGGCCGCATGGGACACGTAATTGTAGATATTGCAGAAGCTGATAATGATATCAGTATCGTTGCAGGTGTAGATAAGTTTGGAGAGAACACTTATTCTTTCCCGACATTTAATAGTATTGCTGATGTAAATGTTGAAGCTGACGTAGTAATAGATTTTTCTAACGCATCAGGAGTCGATGAACTGTTAGATGTATGCGCAGACAAAAATCTTCCTGTGGTACTGTGCACAACAGGTCTTTCTGATGACCAGCTTGCACATGTTAACGTGGCATCTAAAAAGATCGCTATCCTTAAATCAGCTAACATGTCAGTTGGCGTTAATGTCCTTATGAAGGTCCTTAAAGAGGCAGCTAAGACTCTTGCAGGATCAGGCTTTGACATGGAGATCGTAGAGAAGCACCATAATCAAAAACTTGATGCACCGAGCGGAACAGCTATGTCTCTTGCAGAAGTTATAAACGATGCAGCAGGCGGAGACTACGAGTTTGTATATGACCGTTCAGCAAGACGCGAGAAAAGACCTGAAAAGGAAATCGGAATAAGCGCAGTGAGAGGCGGCACAATAGTTGGTGACCACGACGTTATCTTTGCAGGAACTGACGAAGTTATAACATTCTCACACAGAGCATATTCAAGAGCTATTTTTGGTAAGGGAGCAGTAGAAGCTGCCAAGTTCCTTTCAGGAAAACCTGCAGGAATGTATGATATGTCAGATGCACTCGGCCTTAAATAAGCGGAGGTGTAACCTTGATATTCAGACCCTGTATTGATATTCATAATGGAAAAGTTAAACAGATAGTAGGCTCAAGCCTAAGGGACAGTCAGGATGAATCTACCGATAATTTTATTTCAGAGCTTGACGGAACCTACTATTCGGATTTATATTGTACTCTTGGCCTTAAAGGTGGCCATGTAATTATCCTGAATCCTGCAGGTAGTAAGTATTATGATGAGAGCCTCAGGCAGGCTAAGCTTGCCCTTTGTGCTCATCCCGGCATGCTTCAGATAGGTGGAGGGATAAACCCTGATAATGCCAAAGCTTTTCTGGATGCAGGAGCTTCACATGTAATAGTCACATCCTATGTATTTAAAGATGGCAGGATCGACAGAGATAAACTTGAAATACTGAAGAAAACAGTAGGAAAAGAGCATCTTGTTCTTGATCTTTCCTGTAAGAAAAAAGGTGATGACTATTATATAGTTACTGACAGATGGCAGAAGATGACAGATACGAAGCTTTCTATTGAAACGCTTGATGATCTTTCAGACTCTTGCGATGAGTTTCTGATCCATGCAGCAGACGTGGAGGGAAAGCAAGGCGGAATAGAAGAAAATGTCGCTACTTTACTGGGAAACTGGGCTAAGATACCTGTGACATATGCAGGTGGTGTCCACAGCATTTCGGATATTAAAAAGCTTAGGGAAATAGGAAGAGCGAAAGTAGATGTTACAGTTGGTTCTGCACTGGATATTTTTGGCGGATGCCTGAGTATAAAAGATGTGATAGATGCTTGTAAATAGCCAGGAAGGTATATAATACAAAACCGGAGCAGCCTCGCTGCCCCGGTTAATTGTTGGAGTAAAATAAATCTTTGCTTTATAGTTAAGGCGGACCTTACACAAAAGCTTACATCCGTACTATAGATGGGATGTCTTCGATATTATTTAAATATCAAAGCTTGTTTACGTTTACTGCCTGAGGTCCTTTTTCGCCCTGGATTACATCATACTCTACAGAAGCGCCTTCGTCGAGAGACTTGAAGCCTTCCATGTTGAGTCCTGAATAGTGTACGAATACATCGTTACCAGCTTCATCAGAGATGAAACCATAGCCTTTCTGATTGTTGAACCACTTAACTGTACCTTTGTTCATTGTAATACCTCCACTGGATAATAAAAAAGTAATCACTACGCTGTCTGATGTTTGTATAAAGTCTATAGCCAACATACCTACTCAAACAACAAATCTAGGTTATCACAAATATCAACAAAAGTAAAGATGATTTTTTGCATCTTTTTAGAAAATTATAACAAAATAATAAAGTATTTAATGAATAAAGGTCTGTGCTTTACTTCACAACTTTACTATGATAAAATGTTCAAGGAATAAAGCATATAATTAAAACAAGTTAATCAAATTGGAGGATTATCAAAACATGAATAAGAAAATACACACAGATTCAGTGGACCATTTATTTGAAGCGGTTCTTTGTCTGCAGAATAAGGAAGAGTGCTACAGCTTTTTTGAGGATCTGTGCACAGTAAATGAGCTTTTATCTCTTTCACAGAGATTTGAAGTTGCATCAATGCTTCGTGATAAGAAGACCTATCTTGAGATTGCTGAAAAGACCGGAGCTTCTACAGCGACTATCAGCCGTGTTAACAGATCACTTAACTATGGTGATGACGGATATGAAATGGTATTTGAAAGACTTCAGTAAGTTTTTCTGATTTCAAAACTTACCCTGGTCGGTATCAGATGGTAGCGATAGGGAAATATATATGTTCCAAATCAAAAAGAAGACCGCGAGGGTCTTCTTTTTGATTTTAGGAAATCAGTGACTTTTGTCACTTTATTCCAATAGTCATGCTCTATGTTGTTACATCATTCATTTGCTATCTGATTCAACTGTTGCAGCAGCTCTTTCCTTGGCCTGTGTTGCAGAGTTGATATCTGTAGTCATTGTACATCTGCCCTGGAAGATGGCGTTTTCATCGATTACGATGCTCTTTGTTGTAACGTCGCCAACAAGCTTACCGCTGTCGCTTACTTCAAGCTTTCCGGAATTGCAATCAATATTACCGGTGATCTCGCCTGCAAGGAATACATTCTGGGCTGTAACATCGCCGTTAACCTTACCGCTCTGACCGACAATGAGACTTCCCTCGATATGAACAGGACCATTTATTGTTCCGTCAATACGGGTAGTATCACGAGCACTGAAAGCTCCATCACAAGTTGCGCCTGCACCGATAAGAGTTACAACCTTTTGAGCTTCATCCTCATATGTACTGATTGGGGGTGTCTTTTGTTTGCTGCTGTTGAACATATCTATGTTCTCCCTTCACATTAATCTTGATAATAGATTTAGCCGTTAATCTCGAGCATATCTTCCGGATTAACAAATTCATCATTATATTTTATCTGATAGCCGAGAACTGCTCCCTTATCCCCAACAAGGAAAAGAGCTGAACCTCTGCTTACACTGTCGCCTTCTTCAACAAGCACAGTACCGGAAACACGATAGATACTCTTATAACCATTACCATGATCTATAGTGATACATTTTCCGTATTTGGAATCAGATGTGATAGTAAGGACTGTTCCTGCTCCTGAAGCAACTACATGTGAACTGCCGCTTGCATTAAACACAAGAATGTTATCGCCTTCTTTGGCGTTATCTTTGGAATCTGAAGAAGGATCATCAAGACGAGCTTCATAGGAAGCCTGGCTTGAAAGCGGGAATCCTTTTGGAAGAGCTGCTTCGATCTTGGCTGCTTCCTTGGCTTCTTCATCATCTACCATTATATTAAGGGCTTTACTAACCTGTTCGTAGTTAGCCTGAAGTTCTGAATTAGCAGACATAAGACTGGAATTCTGTGAAGAAAGCTCGCTTATCTGTGCATTCTGCTGGTCGATAACTGCCTGCATGCTTGTCTGCATAGCAGAATTCGAGGATTGTAGATTTTTAAAGCGTAGCGTAATATATGCGACATAGCATACGATTGCAACCAGTATTGCAAATAGAGAAAAAGCAAGCACCTGTGTAGCCACATGCCCCAAGTGAATCTGTTTACTTTTCCTGTCAGAATCACCAGAAATGATCATGAATGTATAGTGTCTTTTATGGCGGTGCTTACGCGGTTGTAGTTCTTTACCCATCAATCATTAACCTCCACCTTTAAGGACCTCAAGTACGTATTCTAGCACACGGCAGGTTTAATGGCAACAAAGCGTTAATATTTATGTAACAATGTCATAAAAACATAGATGATTTTTGGGCAGATTGTTAAGCTGTTGAATTTTTTATTTGAATAGAGTATTATTAGAAAAGCCTTAATGTGGGAGAGTATCTCCCCCTGGCAAAGATTATATAAGAAAGCAGGTTACAGATATGGCATTACTTAAAAAATGGAGAGACATGGCTTATTCAGAGACAGCCAACAAGGGTGATCTCCAGAGATTATGGACAGAATATTTCGGAAAAGAAAAAGATATTTATGCAGAGCTTCTTAAGAATCCTGATGAAGAAGTAAAGGGAACAGTTAAGGAACTTGCTGATAAATATGGCGTTGATATTATGACAATGACAGGCTTCCTTGATGGTATCGATGAAAGCCTTAAAGTTGCTAATGATATCGAGAACATGGAAGAGGATACAGTTGTAAGCCTTGGTTTCGACAAAGAGCTCCTTTACAAGAACATGGTAGCTGCTGAAGCTGACTGGCTCTATAACCTTCCTGAATGGAACGAGATCTTCGATGAAGATAAGCGCAAAGAGCTTTATAAAGAGCAGAAGAACTCACGTACAGTTCACAACGCTCCTAAGATCTATCCTAACGATCCATGTCCATGCGGAAGTGGTAAGAAGTACAAGAAGTGCCACGGCAAGAACGCTTAATAAGCTGATGACTATGCCTTTACAAATATCTGTAAAGGGCATATAATCATAAAAACCTAAATATAGATATATCATTTCTATATTTTTAAATCGTTGACGAGAAGAGTAAGCAGTGAAATTCCTCAGAGAATGACACCGGGTTTATCCTGTGCTGTGAGTGTCTGGAAGGAAGCTGACCGAAAACTAACTCTGAGAGGCCCCAATCCGGCACGGTGATTCCGTTATAATCCAATGAGATATCCTTTTGGAAGAAGTCTTTTTTCCTAAGGATAAAGCAAGGTGGAACCGCGTTAATTACGCCCTTTGCATTACATTACTGTAGTGCAAGGGGCTTTTTTAGGTCCGTTTTTCGGATTCTAAACTAAGCAATAAGCCTTTTGCACCCATGAGCACAAAAAGTGCAGAAAAGGAGAATTAAAATGGAAAAAGAAGAATTCCTGCAAGTTTATCGTCATTCACTGGCACACATTCTTGCAAAAGCCGTAATCGAAATTTATGGCAAAGAAAACGTTCAGTATGCAATCGGACCACAGATCGATGATGGTGCATACTATGATTTCGTTATCGACAAGTCTATAAGCCCTGATGACTTTAAGACTATCGAAGACAAGATGCGCGAGATCATCAAGAGAAGAGAAGACTGGACAAGAAAAGAAGTATCCAAGGAAGAAGCTCTTGAAATGTTCAAAGATCAGAAGTTCAAGACAGAGCTTATTCAGGAACTTCCTGAAGATGAGACTATCACAGTTTACTATACAGGTGAAGATTATGTAGACCTTTGCCGCGGACCTCACGTTGCTAACTCTCAGGAACTTATGAACTGCTCATATCAGGTTAAGTCTGTATCAGCAGCTTACTGGAGAGGCGATGAGAAGCGCGATCACATGCAGAGAGTTTATATCTATGCATTCCCTGATAAGAACCAGCTCAAGGCTCACCTTGCAATGATCAAGGAAGCTATGGAGCGTGATCACAAGAAGATCGGTAAGGACCTTGACCTGTTCATGTTCAATGAGACAGCTCCTGGTATGGCTTACTGGCTTCCAAGAGGATGGAGAATGTATCAGGAACTCCTCAAGTTCTCAAGAGAGATCCAGGACAAGCATGGATACACAGAAATCTCCGCTCCTTTAATCAACAACAAAAAGCTCTGGCTTATTTCAGGCCACTGGGCTCACTATGTTAATAACATGTTCATGGTTCCTGGTATTACAGATGGAACTAAGGCAGAAGATACAATCTCAAGCGATGAGACAGCAGCTCGCTTCTCACTTGAAGCAGAAGATACAATGGCAGCTAAGCCTATGAACTGCCCTAACGCTATGATGGCTTATAAGAGAACTAACCACTCTTATAAAGAGCTTCCTATCCGTTACAGTGAGTATGATGTTCTTCACCGTAAAGAGAAGTCAGGACAGATGAACGGACTCTTCAGAGTTCAGGAATTCCGTCAGGACGATGATCATACATTCGTAACAGAAGAGCAGATCAAGTCTGAGATCAACGATGTTATGAACATCGCTGATGAGATCTATGGCACATTCGGTATTACATACCGTGCTGAGTTCTCAACAAGACCTGATGATTTCATGGGTGATATCGAAGTTTGGAACAAGGCTGAAGCAGCTCTTAAGGAAATCCTCGATGACAAGTATGGCGAAGGCGGATACGAGATCAACGAAGGTGATGGTGCTTTCTATGGTCCTAAGATCGACCTTCAGATCAAGGATGCACTTGGACGTGAGTGGCAGTGTGGTACAATGCAGCTCGACTTCCAGCTTCCTCACAACTTCGAGCTTACATACCAGGACAAAGATGGTCAGATGAAGCAGCCTGTAGTTGTTCACAGAGCAATCTATGGTTCACTTGAGCGTTTCATTGGTATCATCACAGAGCACTTCAAAGGTGCATATCCATTCTGGCTCTCACCTTATCAGGTAGGTATCGTTCCTATCAGAGAAGAGCACAATGAGTATGCTGAGAAGATCGCTAATGAGCTTACAGCTAACCATGTTCGTGTTGAGCTTGATACAAGCGACAGCAACATGAAAGAGAAGATCAAGAAGTTCAAGAACTACAAAGATCCATACATTCTTGTTATCGGTGACAAGGAAGCTGCAGAAGGAACAGTTTCAATCAATGTTCGCGGTTCCAATAAGCAGATCCAGAATGTTCCTTTCAAGAAGTTTGTTGAGATGTGCAACAAGATGAATCTTGAAAGATCACTTGAGCTCATCCAGTCTCTTGATGAAGAATAATATTTAAACCAAAGGCATGCAGGTTATCCTGTATGCCTTTTATTGTGCGCATGGCAGGCACAAGGTATAATTAAAAAGTGATCTGACAATATTTCTAAGATATATGTGATTCAAACATTTATATTTTTCTTCGTGGCAATGATGGATTATAGGGGGTAACTTTAATGAATACATTACTAGATGGGAAAAAGATTACTATTGGCACCTGTTACTATCCTGAACACTGGCCTGAAACCATGTGGCAAGATGATCTTGAAAGGATGAAGAGAACAGGAATTGAAGTTATCAGGGTTGGAGAATTCTCCTGGAATCTGACAGAGCCTGTTGAAGGAACCTATGTCTATGATTTCTGGGATGAGTTTCTTGATCTTTGCAGTCGCGTAGAAATGAAAGTTATCTTCTGCACACCTACAGCTACGCCTCCAGCATGGCTTACTGAGAAGTATCCGGAAGTATTAAATGCAAAAAGAGAAGGAAGTCTTATCTATCATGGCGAAAGATGTCATGTCAATCACAATAATATAGTTTTCAGACAAAAGACAGAGCTCATAACAGAGCATCTGGCTTCTCATTTTGGTTCACACCCCAGCATCATTGGATGGCAGATAGATAATGAGATCAATTGCGAGACAGATGAGTTTTATTCTGAAAGCGATGATCTTGCTTTCAGAAACTGGGTTCAGAATAAATATGAAAGTCTTGATGCACTTAACGCAGCATGGGGAACCAGATTCTGGAATCAGACCTATTCCTCTTTTGCCGAAGTACATATTCCAAGGCAGACTAATCATAACGTAGGAAATCCTCATCAGAATCTGGACTACAGAAGATTCGTATCAGACTCCGCCAGAAGCTATATAAAGCTTCAAAGTGATATAATCCGCAAGTACCTTAAGGAAGGTGATTTTATCACTACTAATGGAATGTTCAATCTGGACAACCATTCCATGAACAAAGAATCTCTTGATTTCTTTACATATGATTCTTATCCGGATTTTGCTTTTGATGAATATTATGAGACAAGAGGCGCAAGAGACCTTCTTGACCGTAACTGGAGCAAGAACTTATCAGAAGTAAGAAGCATTTCAGAACCATTTGGCATAATGGAACAGCAGTCAGGAGCAGGCGGCTGGACCACAAGAATGAGAATGCCTACTCCAAGGCCCGGACAGATAAGACTTTGGACTATGCAGTCTATAGCACATGGTGCTGAGTATGTTTCATATTTTAGATGGAGAACTGCTACAGTCGGAACAGAGATTTACTGGCACGGAATACTTGACTATTCAAACCGTGATAATCGCAGGAAAAGAGAAGTTGAACAGGTTTGCAGTGAAGTTAAAAAGCTATCAAGGATCTGTGGCAGTAGATATGCAGCCAAAGTTGCAGTAATTAAGACCTGGGATAATGAGTGGGATGCCCAGTGCGACAACTGGCATAAGATGCTTGAAGATATCAGTCAAAAGGGTATATATGCAGCTGCAACAAGAAGTCATACTCCTCTTGACTACGTTTTCCTTGGACCTGAAACATCTGCTGAAGACCTTGGAAAGTATGACCTTCTGATTTTCCCTCATGCAGTTGTAGTAACGCAGATGGAAGCCATGATACTTGAAAGATATGTTAAAAACGGTGGAAGGCTTCTTCTTGGATGCAGGGCAGGTCTTAAAACTTCCGAAGGTCACATTACTATGGATGACCTTCCCGGAGTATTTAAGCAGATGGCAGGCTGCGTTGTTGCTGAATTTACGCCTGAAGCTCCCGATGAAGAGAATATTTATGTTATAAAGCCCGGAGATAATGGGCAGAAATTCAGGATGCATGCACAGGGATTCTTTGATCAGTTTGAAGTGACATCTGAAACGGCGCAGGTTAAGGGAGTATATGACAGCACCTATATCAAAGATGAACCGGCGCTTGTTAAAAATGTTTATGGAGAAGGCAGAGTTTACTGCTTTGGAAGTACCTTCCCGGAAGATACGGCAGCTGGCCTTCTTAAGATGCTTGGTGTAAGTAATCCTTATGAACAGTATCTTGACCTTCCTGAAGAGTGCGAGCTGGCAGTAAGAACCGATGGAACTTATACCTGGCTGTTTGTACTTAATTATGACAAGTCAGAAGCTTCACTTGATATAAAAGAAGAGATGCTTGATGTATTAAATGGTGGTAGCGTACACGGAACATATAAGCTTCCGGCATACGGTGTCGCAGTGTTTGAAATTTAATTTTATTTCTAAGAATGAGCGAATCTAAGAAAAAATATCTAAATAAGTAAATCAAAAAAGACAATGCGTTTAGATAGTTAAACGGCATTGTCTTTTTTAATATCACATAGGATTGTTATTATAATTAGTGTTTATATAGAATCAATCTTCTTAATAATATCAGATGCGAAAACATGCGCTCTTAAAAGGTCCTGCCTGTCAGGATGAGCCTTTGCCTTATCATAGGCATCGATTACGATCCGCAGCTGCTCGTCAGAACACTTGCCTCGGCAGGCTTCATACTTTTGCCTGAATTCTACGGGCATACGTCCCTGGCAAAAATATGATCCAAGAACTTTGTTATCATTTGGAAGCCATGTAGTTGCGGCAAACTCAAGCTTTTTGTAGTAAGCATCAGTATTGCCAAGGCCGCAGGTTCCGAATATGGCAACGTTCTTGCCGTGAAGAGAAGAAAGAAGATCGATTATTTCCATAGAACATGTTCCGCAGTTAGCCCAGAAGCCGATAAAGTAATTCTCAGCTTCATGAAGACCTGCAAAAGAGCGGATATTAATGATCTCTTTTCTTGAATCAGGGATCGCATTATATATTTCTTCGGCAATCTTTTTGGTATTGCCTGTTTCGCTTGCATAAGCAACAAGATATTTTAGCATATGAAAACTTCCTTTTTATCAGATGCAGAAAAATGGAACAAAGCAGCCACCACCGCCGCAGCAGACATTGCAAAGGATCATAGTCATGCATAGCCTTGAACAGTCCACGCTTCCAGCAAAAGGATATCCGTAAGAAGAGCTTTGCTGCATATACCAGCTTCCGCCGGAACTTAAGATCTGAACAAGTTCCTGATAATTACGGTTACCCGGCTCCATCTGTGCTGCCATCTGGGCATGCTGCAGAGCAGTTGCATTATTACCTACGCCATTGTTGGCAACAGCGCTGTAGTAATACCACATGGCTGATCTGTTCTTAATAGTATCAAGTACGTTAAGAGCTTCTCTAAAATGGCGGCCCTGTATATAATTGACCGCTGCACGAAGGTGGATGGAATCCTCGTCATCTTCACCTGCGCTTCTTTGATTATAAAAACCACCAAATCCAAAATCACCAAAGTCTCCGAAACCGCCAAAACCGCCGTAGCCGGAACCATATCGGCCTGAAGATCCTGACTGAGAATAGTCACCGGATCTCTCTCTCATTATCTGCTGATATGCCTGCTGGACAAGCTTGAACATTTCTTCAGCTTTATCTTTATGTGGGTTATTAACATTAGCATCGGGATGATATTTTCTGGACATATTCCTGTAGGCCTTTTTGACCTCATCATCACTTGCGTCTCTTGATATTCCCAATACCTTATACGGATCAGACATTATTATCGTAATCTCCTGACTGCGCTAACTTACACATTTTCTTCGTGCGTCTCGCTGTTTTTAGAAAGCTTTTTGGACCTTGTACCATGAATTATCTCATACTTGACCCAAACGCCGGAATACAGAATGTTACGAAGGATAGTAACATTTTCAACAATAGGAAGCATCTCAAAAGCCTTGCAGCATTCTGAGATCATCATTGTCAGAAGCTCCGAACAATAAGTATCGAACCCTTCCGGATCTTTCTGCCATATTTCTTTAAAGGGATTGTAAGTGCCCTTCTTCATATCTTTCTCTATATCATCGCAGGCGTCAAGTATATATATGAATTTTCCAAGGAAAAAACCTATCCGTCTAAGTGCAGACGCCCAGTCATCTTCCTGATAACAGAAAATCTCGGCAAATATCTCTCCGAAAAGACCTGAGATCTTATCAACGTTCTGTTCACCAGATTCTTCGCATTCGTTTATGCGGCGAAGACCGGATTTTATAAATGCTGCTTTTTCAGGATATTTCTTTTCTGCCTTATGAACAGCACCAAGGAGAAGCTTTGAGTATAAAAGTTTTGAGACCTTTTTTTCGTCATCCCAGTCGTCCCTGCACTTGTAATAGGCAAGAAGGACATTCATATCTGCTGCGTATTCCGTGAATTTATTGATCCTTGTGGACTGCTTGACTATAGGGTGAACTACGCAGTGTGTCTGATCGATCTTTTCCTCAGGTTCATAGAGACCTGATAGAAGCATGATCAGAAAAGTCAGATCATAAGTCAGGGTAGCCTGTCCGGAAAGGCCGTAATTTTTCTTAAGGATACGGCAAAATCCGCAGTAGTATGCATGATATATATCAAATTCCTTGAATTTTATTTCTGGTTTATTGATAGTAATGTAACCGAACATTATAGCCCTCTCAAGCCCTTTTTCTGAACTCAGTACCACATTTCGGACATCTTACCATTATGTTGCCCTTGCCACGAGGGATACGGATCTTCTGGCTGCAGGAAGGACATCTGTAGATATGATAGTGTCTTGCCTGATCAAAATTGTATCTGAAGTTCTTGAAAAAAACTACAACGCGGTTTCTTATGCGGATGTACTGCTCATTTTCCTTATATCTTTGTGGAATATTTTTGGAAAGAAGCCGATAATAGCTGTAGATAATAAGTGCAATTATTATATAGCCTATAATACTGCTTCTTGCAATGATGTTTACAAACATCAGAATAAAAGTAAGACCAAGTAAAAACTTGGAAAGAGCATCGTATCCATATGTAATATATCTACCCTGCATATGAGTATACATAAAATTATTGAATTTAATTATATAATCCCTAAAACGCATGTAAGTTTAACACCTTTCTCTTATTTGCAGATGTACCCGTCTGGTACTATAATGACGTATGGGTCAAATGATAGCTTTTTATGTAAAAAAAAGATCAAGCTGTCTTAGTACCAAAGAAAACGCAGCTGTTTATTTCTGGTTTCTATAACAAATTCTATAATTCATATGTATAAAATACAATGATACAAGAATAAATAAATATAAAAAAATAGTAAACACTGCTAAAAAATCAATTTATACAGGGAGCACTGATAATCAATGCAGATCGTAATCGTAGGCTGTGGTAATGTTGGACGTTCACTTATCGAACAGCTTAGTAAGGAAAATCACAACATCACAGTTATAGAAGAAGACAGTGACGTTATTCAGAACGTAGTTAACAACTATGATGTAATGGGAATAGTTGGTAACGGAGCAAGCTACTCTATCTTAAAGGACGCAGGAATTGAGTCTGCAGATCTGATGATAGCAGTGACTGATTCTGATGAGATCAACCTTCTTTGCTGTCTTATAGCCAGAAAAACAGGACATTGTCATACTATAGCAAGAGTACGTAATCCTGTTTATGCAAGAGAGATCGACTTCATAAAAGAAGAACTTGGTCTTTCAATGGTAATAAATCCTGAAGAAGCCTGTGCTAACGAGGCGGCCAAGCTTCTTAAATTCCCTTCAGCCAACAAAATAGATACTTTCGCCAAGGGAAGAGCAGAGCTTATCAGGATCACAGTTTCTGAGAATTCCAAGCTTTGTGACAAATCCATCAAAGACATTGCCCAGGAACTTAAACTTCCTGTACTTATTGGTATTGTCAGAAGAGGCGAAGAGGTATTTATCCCTAACGGATCTTTTATCGTAAGAGCCAAGGATGAAATATCCGTTATCGGTACACCAAGGAAGATGCTTGCATTCTTTAAAAAGAACAATCTTCCTACAGTCGGAGTCAAGTCCACTATTATCGTAGGTGGAGGACAGACCTGCTATTACCTTGCCCAGCAGCTCATAGCTTTTGGTATCAATGTAAAAATATTTGAATCAAACGCAGAACGATGCGATGAACTTGCATCTCTTTTGCCGGAAGCTCTTATAATACATGCTGATGGTACTGACAGACAGGAACTCTTGGAAGAAGGACTTATCGGAGCCGAGTCTTTCGTTGTACTTACAGGTGTTGATGAAGAAAATATCATGCTTTCCTTATATACAGCAACTGTTTCTAAGGCTAAGCGTATTATCAGAGTTCACAGAGCAGGCTACAACGAGCTCATAGGAACGCTTGATGTTGGTAGTGTACTTAACCCTCGTAGCATCACAGCTGATAAGATCGTTCAGTATGTCAGAGGAATGACTAATTCCATGGGTTCTCAGCAGCTTGAGTCCCTTTACAAGATGGATGACGATAAGGTTGAAGCACTTGAGTTTATCATTCCTGCAGGCAGCCCTGTCATTGGAATACCGCTTCATGAGCTTCCATTAAAGAAAGGCACACTTATTGCCTGCATTAATCATCATGGTGAGATAACACTTCCTACAGGTCAGAGCCAGATTCAGGAAGGTGATTCTGTAATCATTATTACAACCTGCACCGGATTTGATGAAATAGAAGATATTCTTGCTGAAAAATAAGAATCATTAAGCTGGAAATAGGAGGAGCGCCCTACAAAAGGGCGCCTTAGACCATGAACTTTTCTATAATAAGATACATTTTATTTATGCTGGTCGAATTTATGGCAGCACTTCTTGCAGTACCAACTCTTGTCTGCCTTATATACGGCGAATGGAAGGATGCGATCATCTTTGCTTCTATTGCACTGATATGTCTTGCATCCGGTTTTTTCTTTGGTTATCTCAAAAAACCTGAAAATAGAACTTTTTATGCAAGAGAAGGTTTTGTTACAACAGCTCTTGCATGGATAATTCTTTCACTTATAGGTGCAGTTCCCTTTACTGTTACAGGAACTATCCCTAACTATCTGGATGCCGTATTTGAAACCGTATCCGGATTTACAACAACAGGAGCTACAATCCTTACAGAGATTGACGGCCTTACAGAGTTTCATAGAGGTGTTCAGTTCTGGAGATGCTTTACTCACTGGGTAGGCGGTATGGGAATCCTTGTATTCATGCTTGCGATACTTCCTATGGCTGGAGGCTATTCCATGCACCTTATGAAGGCAGAAAGCCCGGGCCCTTCAGTTGGTAAGTATGCTCCCAGGGTTAAAGATACAGCCAAGATCCTGTATAGCATTTATATAGCCATAACACTTACTGAAATGGTATGCCTTAAGATAACAGGCCTTTCTGTGTATGAGTCTATGACTCTTACATTTTCTACAGTTGGAACAGGAGGATTTGGTCTTCTTGGAACCAGTATTCTGGAATATTCTTATGCTACGCAGGTTGTGATAACCATATTTATGGCTCTTTGCGGTGTAAACTTCAGTGTTTACTATTTCCTTCTTACCAAGAAGTTCAAAGAGGCATGGCATATTGATGAGATGCGCTGGTACTTTATTATCATGTTTGCATCATCCATTCTTATAGCTTTAAACGTTGTTCAAAATGGTGTTATCGCTTCATTTGGAGAGGCATTCCATCATTCGATGTTTACAGTAGCTTCTATTATGACAACTACAGGTTTTGCTACTTTGGACTTTAATGTATGGCCGCAGTTTTCAAGGACGCTTATATTCCTTCTTACCTGTATTGGTGCTTGTGCGGGATCTACCGGTGGTGGATTTAAGTTTTCAAGAATTATTATCCTTATAAGAAATGCCAAGAACGAAGTAATCAAGACTCTTCATCCAAAGAGTGTTCAGAAAGTTTATATGGATGATCACGTTGTGGAAGATACAACAGTAAAAGGAACTAATGCTTATCTTGCTATCTATACCATTACATTCCTTACTTCATTTTTGCTTGTAGCTTTCTTTGAATCATTTAATGTGATCGATTTTGAAGTGTTTGATTTTGAGACTAATATCACGGCAGTTGCGGCAACCCTCAATAACGTGGGTCCTGGTCTTAACATGGTAGGACCTACAGGCGGCTTCCATGACTTCTCATGGGCATCCAAGGTAGTGCTTATCTTCGACATGCTCGCAGGAAGACTTGAACTGATGCCGGTACTGATACTTTTCTATAGAAAGACATGGCATAAGTAACTCGCTAAGGCGAGTTACTTTTTTTATCCGCGTGTGAGTATGAAATATCTTAAGAAGAATATAAGGATCAGATGGGCGGGGTAGAATATATAGAAAAAGTATTTAAAGCCTTTTCTAATGAAGCCTCTTTGTCCGTTGTATAAGTTCATTAAGATAAATGCTGGGAAGGACCATTCTTCCATTCCTCCGGTCATGGCTGTGGACATAGTGAAGGCCATGAAGAGGTAGGCGAGGAGGGTGGCTACGGGTCTTACGTTATGGAAATAGTATAGGATTGCTATAACGCAGATTCCGTAATGGGAATAGTCTGTTTTCATGTAATAGGCTGCCAGTGCGGAAAGGGCAAAAGGGATTAGGGAGGCAGTGTAGGCTAATACGATGTTGTGTTCTCTGAGTTTTTTAAGGATAGTATCAGCTGCCCACATTCCTAAAACGCCGAGTGCAAGGGTGAAGTACACGTTTTGGTACTCCCAGAGGTCTTTGTCGCTGTTTTGATAGATTTCTATAAGGTTAAGAGTGTCATAGTTTTTTCGGGCGATAAGTGCTATGTCGAATGGGATTTCTGATATAAAGCCAAAGATAGAGAGGGTTATGGCGTATCTTTTTTTACTTCTTGTATGAAGGTAACCTTCAACCAGAAGATAACAGAATATCGGGAATGCAAAGCGTCCGATGCCTCTTAGTATCAGATAAAAATGATCATAAATTTCTAAGGGAGATGCTTGTATATCAAAATCAAGAAGCCATCTTCCCATATCCCCGGAAACTATTGCGGGATATATAAATCCTGCAGCGAAGTGATCTATAAACATGATCACGATGGCGAATACTTTTAAAAATGAACCGGATAGAAAACCAAAATATTTTCTTTTTGGAATTGTTGTAGTGTTGGTATTCAAATTATTCTCCCCTTTAAAACAAAAATGGAATGTCACAAATATATGTTTTTGTAAACTTGAAATAGAAACATGTATTTACTGCATGTTTTGGGTATTTACGTTCAAAAAGTTACGATATATATTTTTGATTACAACATTTTCATTGTAAATTTGCTAAGATAGAATTGCAAGAAATTAAGTGTACTAAGGAATTTCGAAGCATCATATTGAGAGCTGTCAAAGATTGACTTTACAAATTGGTGTCACCAAGATCGGAACATATACATGGGAGTTAATGTATGAGTCTTACAAGTGAGATTAGAAGACATTTTGGAAAAGATGATGAGAGCGGGATCAAGAAGCTCCAGGAAGATATACAAAAAATATACAAGGATATCGATGATAAGAATGAAAGAGAATGTGCATCTGATATAGACAAGGTATGCGAAGATCTCAATGACTTATATATGGATGAAGAAAATGAAACGATGGTCATTGAATCTATACGATCTCTTAGTTTCTATCAGCAGTATCCATGGTTTCGCAAGGCTTTTATTAAGCTTCTGTCTTTCCTTGAAGAGGACTATTATCTAAGGACAGATGCTATGAGACATGTCCTTGACAGCGGCTGGGCTTCCAATGAAACTTATGCGCTTTATGAAGATAAAAAAGCAGATCCGTTTATTCAAAAGCTTCTCCCTGATATAGTGGAAGACTATTATCTTGGTATACCTGAAGAAGATCTGAAAGCCGATCTATTAGAGCTTAAGAGAGATGCCTGCATCAAGAGATTTTTCCTTGGAAGATATATTTTAAGAAAGCCTTCCTGTCTTGATAGTATCAAAGACAGATATCAATATATTTACAGAGTTTTGGAAAAAGAAGTTGAAGCTGTCAAAGAAAGACCAGGAAGCTATGAAAGAGAGCTTGAAGAAGAGATCTTCAAGTGGTCCAAAAAGGCAGCAGATGAGCAAGACCAAAAGACTTTTTCAACATCCCAGATGCTTCATGAAAGTCTCATAGATACTTATTACAAAAACCTTTCTATGGAATTCCCAATGGAAAGTGATGAGCTTAATGAGGAATGCTTAAAGTGGAAAAAAATAAGGGGCAATGATACATGCCCCTGCGGTAGCGGTAAAAAGTTTAAGAAATGCCATGGTGCCTGATGCGAGGCAGGTTCCACTCAAAATGTATAGCCAGAAGTCTTATGATTATGACGGTCGCAGCTCCAATAAGTGTTGCAGCTGTCTGACCTGAAAAGTCCCATAAAAGGGCGCAGACAAGGGCTCCTGCAATGGAAGCGCAGGCATATATGTGTTTACAAAGAATATATGGCTTATCTCCAACAAGCAGGTCACGAAGTACGCCTCCGCCGACACCTGTGATAGTTCCAAGGAATACAGTAAGGAACAGCCTTGGACCGTCTCCGGCATCGAAAGCAACTTCAACTCCAAGTACGGAGAACGCTGCAAGCCCTACAGTATCAGCCAGAAGCACGATCTGCTGGAATTTGGCACCGGATATTTTCTCATAACCGGATGCCCTGAAATAGACATAGCCAAATACAGCGATCGCTGAAATAAAGGCAATGAGTACATATGAAGGATCTGTAAAGGCATCAGGCGGAATCTTGCCAATGATGATATCACGCATGATACCACCGCCCACAGCAGTAATAGCGCCCACGATAGTTACGCCCAGAAGATCCATCTCCTTCTTGATGGCAGTCATTGCCCCTGATACAGAGAAGGCAACAGTTCCTATGATATTGAGAATAAAAAGAAATTCTTCCATTACGATCAGTCTTTCCCCACACAAATTCAATAATAATTAACCCGATTTCCATTACAAGTTTATCATATTTTATATGATTTTGAATGTCTGTAAGCTTGGATTATATGCTATTATTATTCAGGCAAAGTAAAACGTTTCAGGAATGAATCTGTGCTACATTCCCAAAATCGAGTATTCAATTAAGTTTTCATATAAAAAAGGGAGGAACCTTCTTTGGATAATAAGATCACTGATTACAGCTGTAACGAATTTGCAGGTAAGCTTGCTGCCAAGGTTTCAGTGCCTGGAGGTGGAGGCGCTGCAGCACTTGTTGGAGCACTGTCTATGGCTCTTTGCTCTATGGCAGGCAACTTTACTACCGGTAAGAAAAAATATGCCCAGTACGAAGAAGAGCTTCAGGCTATATTAAAAGAGGCAGAAGATATAAGAACAAGACTTCTTGACCTTGTAGAAGAGGATGCAAAGATGTTCGAGCCCCTCTCAGTAGCTTACAGTATACCAAAAGAAGATCCGCAGAGAGTAGAAAAGCTTGAGAAGGCTACCCTTGATGCGATCATACCTCCTCTTGAAATGATGAGACATATCAAAAGAGTAATAGAGCTTTTGGAGCGCATGAAGGAAATCGGCTCTGTCATCATGATATCCGATGTTGGATGCGGCGCAGCTCTTGCTGGTGCAGCCCTTAAGAGCGCGAGTCTCAACGTATTTATAAATACTAAATCTTTACAGGATAGGGACAAGGCAGATAGCTTTGAGCAGGAAGCTGACAGCATTTTAGATGAATATGTTGTTAGAGCTCAGAATGTATTTGACGATGTCAACGCAAAGCTTAGAAAGTAATATAAGATTGATTTATAAATAAAAGCAGAGTGGTTATTTTCTGATAAAACGGATAAAAACATATTTGACAACACCTCAGAAATGGAGAGTTTTATGGCAGAATTATTAAAAGGAAAGCCCGTTGCAGACTCACTTGATGAAGTTACATTAAAAAGGGCAGATGCACTAAAGGAAAAGGGTATAACCCCGACACTTGCAATTCTTAGAGTTGGTGAAAGGCAGGACGACCTGTCTTACGAACGCGGTGCAACAAAAAGATGTGAAAAAGACGGAGTAGCAGTTGTAAATAAAGTGCTTCCGGAAGATTGCTCTCAGGAAGATCTCATGGCTGCGATCAAAGAGCTTAATGAAGATGACAACGTTCATGGAATACTAATGTTCCGCCCACTTCCTAAAACTCTTGATGAGAAGGCAGCATGCAATGCGATCCTTCCATCCAAAGATGTTGACGGCATAACACCTGGCTCTATGGCTTATATCTACAGCGGCCTTGGAGAAGGCTTTGCTCCCTGCACATCCCAGGCAGTTATGGAGATATTAAAGTATTACGAAATCGACCCTAAGGGCCAAAAAGCTACAGTAGTAGGAAGAAGCCTTGTTATCGGAAAGCCTGTATCAATGCTTCTTATGAATGCAAATGCCACAGTAACTATATGCCATTCAAGAACTGAAAACATGGCGAAAGTTACTAAAAATGCCGATATAGTAATTGCGGCACTTGGAAAAGCAGAAATGCTTAATGCCGAGTATTTTGAAAACGGTCAGACGGTCATCGACGTTGGAATCAACTACAGCGAAGAAAAACAAAAGCTTGTTGGTGATGTGAAGTCTGACGAAGTAGAAAGCGTTGTAGAAAAACTCACACCAGTTCCTGGAGGCGTAGGATCAGTTACAACAGCAGTACTTGTAAGCCACGTAGTTGAGGCAGCAGAGAGACTACTAAAATAAATAGCAATTGCGTAAGTAATCAGGAATTATTGTTATGAATTACAGGTAATGGAATTGCTATAAGAAGTATTAGAAAAGAAAAAATTTGTAGAAGTAAAAATATTATTTGGAAGTATTTATATAAGTATTTATAAAGAAACAGAAAAGAAGTATTTTGAAATTTTTAAAAGGAAATAGGAGTAATATCAATGCGTAAAACAAAAATCATTTGTACAATCGGCCCTGCAAGTTCATCAGAAGAAGTCCTCACACAGATGTGTGAAGCCGGAATGAACGTTGCAAGACTTAACTTCAGCCATGGTGATCATGAGGAGCAGCTTGGCAAG
>JAEEGL015746222.1_pt1 | contig 22498 bp, 28 predicted proteins | sample 9134231 | NCBI WGS metagenome assembly JAEEGL01 (sample SAMN16246548, study PRJNA631951) | gut metagenome | biome: gut microbiome; feature: rumen; material: fiber-attached | host: Bos | place: Iran: Karaj | collected 2018-10
CATCTTTTAGTTTGATGTCCAAAATGAACTCCTGCTTCCAATAAATAACTCATTGAAACAACAGCCATGAAATATCCCTCCTTCGTTTTTATCACCTTGTTACTTCATCCTAGAACTTCATCCTCTTCGGACACTCGAAATCACTAGTCCATAACAATGTTTATTTGCATTTCATGCAAAAGTATTGTATCAAAAAAAAATACCTTATACAAGCATTTTATGTTCATATTTGGTATTTATTTTTGATTATAAATTATTCATCAATATTAGTATCTTTACTAAATAAACATCCACAGTAATTTTGACGATATAAATCATATTCTTTAGCCAGTTCAATCGACTTTTTATAACCATCTTCTTTTTTAAAATCAGATAATAAATATTTTATATGATATTTTTCTTCTAAAGATTTTCCTATTGGATTAATAACTTGTGCATTTTTATATGGACTAACTGTTAAAGTAGTACAAAAATAATCATAATTATTTTTGCTTGCTAACTGTGCAGTCTTTTCTAGTCTTAACCTATAACAAGCATGACATCTAACTCCACCTTCAGGTTCATTTTCTAGTCCTACAACTATCTTTCTAAAATCTTCATTAGAATAATCACAATCCATGAAATCAACTTTATTAATAGATTTATACTCCGTTAAGAACTTTATTTGTTCTTTCTTTCTCTTTTCATATTCTTCTTGTGGTTCAATATTAGGATTATAATAAAGAATTGTTATATTAAAATATTTTGTTAATCTAGATATTACCGCTGTAGAACATGGACCACAACAAGAATGTAATAACAATCTTGGTATATAATCAAGATTGTTAATTTCTTCTTTCATTAGTTCATTATAATTGATCTTCATTTGTACCTGCCACCTTGAAAATAAAATTGTTACTACTACTATCTAAGTATAGTGTACCTTTTTGATTTGTTTTAGCAACGACACTTTGATATTTATTCATCTTATCTAGATTTAAAACATTAATATAAACTTCATTGCCATCATTCATTAAGAAAATAAATCTTTCATCATCAATCATTACATCTTTCCAAACTTCTGGAGAATACTTTATTTCAGATATCATTGAAATAATATCACTATCTACTTTTGAAAAATTATTAATAAAACTCTTGAAGGTATCACTTGGTACATAATTAACTAAAGTAGGATATCCTAAATAGTCATTGTTATCTTCGATTGTTTTACCATTAGATAAGACTAACTTTCCTTCATAATCATAGTAAAATAATATTTTAGCTTCTTTTATCTTTATGGTTACTTGCCCTTTTAAATTCTTTTTAATATCAAAAGAATCCACAAGTGGTAAATCTTTGAATTTGTCTTTTAGATGCCCTTTGGTAAATTTAATCATAGGAAAACTATCTTCAAGACCAATAGTTTGAATAATTTCCCCTTCACTTAACAAATAATTGCCCTCTATTTTTATATTTTTAACTGGCAATTTAATAATATAATAAATGCTAACGCCAATTAAATATACTAAAAGAATTAAAAATATAAACCCACTTAGTCTGACCTTTTTACGCTTTTTTTTCATAGATTACTCCATCTAATAATCTCAGGTTCACATATTAAATCTATATCGTATGTTTCTTTTACTTTTGCTTTTATATAATCTATTAAGGAAATAACATCTTCGAATGTAGCACTTCCTAAATTAACAATAAAATTAGCATGTTTTTCACTAATACCTGCATCGCCGATTTTATAACCTTTTAATCCCAAATCATCAATTAATTTACCAGCACTATATCCTTCAGGATTTCTGAAAATACTACCTACATTTGGATAATTTAATGGTTGAGTATTAATTCTTTTTTCATTATTTGCTTGTATTTGATGCAATTCTAAAGCAACATTACCTTTATTTAAGATAAAAGTAGTACTTAAAATGATATATTTACCCTTTAGGGATGTATATCTATATCCAAAACTAATATCATTCTTGTCTATTGTTATTACTTCATTATATCTATTTAATACTGTTACACTTTTTACATATTCCATTATTTCATGTGAATAACATCCAGCATTACCAACTACAGCGCCACCAACAGTACCAGGTATCATTGATGCAAAGCCAAGTGAAGTATATCCTTTATTTAGAGTATCTTTAACAAAGAACGGAAGTGATACTCCACTTTCGCAAGTAACAACATTATCATCATAATGAATACTCTTTAAGTTATCTAATTTAATTATTACTCCATCAAAATAACTATCATCTAAGATGACATTAGTACCATTTCCAAGAACATAATATTTAATGTTATTATTCTTTAAATAATTATTTAAATCTATCAAATGTTCAATATCATATGGCTTGATTAAATATTTACAATTACCACCAATCTTAATTGATGAATAATCTTTTAATGAAACATTTTCTAATACTTCACCATATTCTTTCATTTGATTAATTCCTTTACTTCATCATATATTATCGTAGATGCTTTTTTCATACTAAGTTCTTTTAAATGATCTTTCATTTCTTTATATGTTTTATTGTTTTTAGAAAGTAAATCAGTTATATAAATATACATTCTATTAGCACTTAAGTCTTTTTCTTCAACCATCATACTTACCTTTTTTTCTTTTAAATCTAAAGCATTATAGTATTGATGATTATTAGCTACATATGGAGATGGTATAAGAATTGATGGTACTTCAAGAGCAAGTATTTCAGATATAGTGCCAGCTCCTGCTCTTGAAACAATTAAATCAACATCTCTTAAAAGACCTGACATATTATCCAAAAATGGCAATACCTTTACATTTTTAGAGAATTTATTATTTTTAACAAAATCATCATAATAATCTTTTCCAGTTATATATAATATTTCAAAATCATCAGTATCTTCGACTAAAGATAATAATTTAGCAAATTCATTATTAATAGTTACACTTCCTAAAGAACCAGATACTATTAATACTAATTTTTTGTCTTTTTTAAATCCCAAATCCTCTTTATGAATTCTTGTTGTAGTTAAAGCATTTTCTCCACATGGATTACCAGAATAAATAATTCTTTTAGCACCTTGAAAATATTTACTACTGTTTTGATATGAAGTAAAGACAATATCTGTTCCTTTGGCTAAAGCTTTATTCGATTTACCAGGTATGCTATTTTGTTCATGTATAGCAGTTTTAATTCCTAGCTTTTGAGCTGTTTTAATGACTGGATATGTAACATATCCTCCAACACCAATAACTATATCTGGTTTAAATTCATTCATTAATTCTTCACATCTTTTTTCTGCTTTTCTAATTAAAAAGATGTTTTTAATATCTCTAAATATTTTTTTCTTACTAAAACCATATATTTCTATTGGTTCATATTTAATCCCTAAAGCAGGAATAATATCTTTTTCCATACGATTATGGGTTCCAATATATAATATATTTAAGTCTTTTTCACTCTTCTTAAAACGATTAATAATACCTACTGCAGGATATATATGTCCTCCAGTACCTCCGGCACTGATAATTATATTCAATTTTCCTCACCTACTAATAATTATAACTAAATAATGCTTTTTTTACAATTATTTGCCATTTATAGACACTTACTTATGTAATTTAAATATCAATCTATATAATAAAATAATAACAATTATAGTGAATATAATAATGCTATATTGTATTACCGTATTATTATACTTTTTACCTACCACTTCAATTTTTACATTCTCATTTATCTTAGTCGAGACATCTTTTAGTCCTTTATACACAGTTAAAGTATAGGTATTTACCTTATTTCCATCATATACCTCAATTAAAACATGGTTTTCTCCATTTAAAAGATTATCATTACCATATATAGTTACTTTACTATTTTCATCAGATTCATACTGCATAACTAAAGAAATGGCAGTATCACTAACCTCTACTTCATAGTTTTTTATATTACTATCAAATACTGGTGTAATACTGCCATTTAGTATTTCTAAATTGTTTAACATTTTATTCATCCTTTTTCTAAATCAACTTCACTAATACTTCATTCATAATATATAGTTTATCTGGATTTATAAAAAGATATCCATTTTTATATATTAGATCTTTACTTCTAATTAATTCATTTATGTTGGGATATTGTGATTGAATATTAATATGATATTTATTATAAAATTCTCTTATATTAATTCCTTCACATTTACGAAGTCCCAATATTACTTCATACTCCATTATTTCATCTTTACTAAGAATTGAGGATGTTTTTAAATAATTTCCTTTTAAATAATCCCCTAAACTCTTAGTATTATCATATCTAACCCCTTGAATATAGCCTGATGCTCCAACACCAAAACCATAATACTCTTCATTATTCCAATACACTAAATTATGTTTAGATTCAAATCCTTCTTTAGCAAAATTACTAACTTCATAATGATTAAAACCATGTTTTTTTAAATACCTGCAAATAATATTGTACATTCTTGCATCAGCATCTTCATTAATTGGTTTAGTATTTAAATAAGAAAGCATAGTATTTGGTTCTATCATTAAACTATAAGTACTTACATGATTAACATCAAGTTTATTTATTAACTTTAAATCTTTTCTTAAAGTATTCATTGATTCATTAGGTAAAGCATATATTAAATCAACGTTTATATTATTTATACCTATTTCTTTTATTAAGTTAATCTTTTCGTTAATATCTTCGAAAGAACATTCTCTATTCATAAATTTTAGATTATTATTATCAAATGATTCAATCCCAATGCTTATTCTATTAACATTGTTCTTCTTTAATAATTCAATTAGTTCTCTTGATATATCCGAAGGATTACATTCAAAAGTAAACTCCTTTAAATTATTAAGTTTAAATAATTTAACAATTCGAAACAATGACTTTAATTCATTTATTGATAAAGCACTTGGTGTACCTCCACCAATATATAAAGTTTCTATTTCTTCATCAAGGTAACGATCTTGAATTTCTTTTTTTAAGCATGACAAATATTTTTTTGTCCATTTTTCATTATAAAAAACTTTACAAAAATCACAATATGAACAAATTTTCTTGCAAAATGGAATATGGATGTATACACTTTTTGTTTCCATATTACCTCCCCTTTATTTTATCCTGCAAATCTTCCGTGTTCCCTTTTCTCATCTAAATATGCATCATTGCCTCGATTAAGATTGCTTAAATGATGCGCTTTCATTAAATCCTTTACAGTATTAACCATTTCTTTTGTAACAAATTCCGGATAAGCTTCATACATTAAATATAGTCTTCTTTCTAAATCACGATATGTAGTATAAAAGCTAACATTAAAGAATTCAGATATTTCTCTTATAGATAGATGTTTATTAACATACATATGATAGCTCTTCAAAATTCTATCTACAACTTCCTCTTTTTTAATAGACATTGGAGCATTATCAGAAAGTGCTGCCTCTACTTCATTTGAAAGAAGCGGATCTATGCTAGAAAGAACTGTCTTAAAATATGTAAGCAAAGTTACATGAGACACATTAAAAGCTTTAGCAACTCCCCTTAGAGAATTACCATCCAAATATAAAAGCGCTGCTTTTTTAATATCTCTATCATCTAATTTTCGATCATTTAATAACATATTTACTCCTCATCACTTAAAATAGCAAGGAATGCTTCTTGCGGCACTTCCACACTACCAACCATTTTCATTCTTTTTTTACCTTCTTTTTGTTTTTCAAGAAGTTTTCTTTTTCTTGAGACATCTCCACCATAACATTTTGCTAAAACATTTTTCCTCATTGATGGAATATCCTCTCTTGCAATTATTTTAGATCCAATACTCGCTTGAATTGGAACTTGAAACATTTGTCTAGGTATTAATTCTCTTAGTTTATGAACAATATATTTACCTTTATTATAAGCAAAATCACTATGTACAATAACAGATAGTGCATCAACTATATCGCCATTAAGTAAGATGTCCATTTTAACTAGTTTACTTTCTTTATAACCACATACTTCATAATCAAATGAAGCATATCCTTTAGTATAACTTTTTAATTTATCATAAAAATCATATACGATTTCTCCTAAAGGAATTTCATAATGAATATTAACTCTTGTTTCATCAATATATTCAGTATTTTTATAAATACCTCTTTTATTTTGACATAATGTCATAATTGGACCAATAAACTCAGATGGTGTAATAATATTGGTATATATATATGGTTCTTCAATTTTAGATATTGTTACTTTATCAGGCATTTTATTTGGGGAATCTATCTCAATTACTTCACCATTAGTTAAAGTAACTTTATATACAACTGATGGTGATGTTGCAATTGTTTCAATATTAAACTCTCTTTGAATTCTTGTAAGAATTATATCCATATGAAGAAGACCTAAAAAGCCCGTTCTAAATCCAAAACCTAATGCTATTGAAGTCTCAGGTTCAATAGTTAGGGATGCATCATTTAATTTTAATTTTTCTAATGCCTCTTTTAATTCATCATATCTACTAGATTCCACTGGAAATATACCAGAGAAAACCATTGGTTTCATTTTTTTATAACCTTTTAATGGTTCTTTAGCTTCATTTTCTAGAGTTGTAACAGTATCACCAACCGCTACTTTAGAGATATCTTTGATTGAGGCTGCTATATACCCTACCATTCCAGAAGATAGTTCTTTTAAAGGTACAGGTTTTAGAGAATGAACACCTACTTCTGTAACTTCAAAAGTAGAATCCATAGCCATCATATGAATGTGATCTTTTACTTTAATAGAACCCTCTACTACTTTAACAAGTAGAACTACACCCCTATAAGAATCAAAGAAACTATCAAATATTAATGCTCTTGTTTCTTTTTTATTACTTATCTGTGGGGGATTAATTTTTCTTACTACTTCATCAAGTAGTTCCTTAACACCCTCACCAGTTTTACCACTACAAAGAAGTATTTCTTCTTCCTTAAATCCTAAAACATCCATAAGTTCTTTTTTTACTTTTGGAACATCAGCATTAGGTAAATCTATTTTATTAATAACAGGAATAATTGTTAAATCATCTTCCATAGCAAGATAAAGGTTAGCTAAAGTTTGAGCTTCAATACCTTGAGAGGCATCCACAACTAAAATAGCACCTTCACAAGCAGCTAAGCTTCGAGATACTTCATATGAAAAATCGACATGCCCCGGAGTATCTATTAAATTCAATAGATATTTTTCACCATTATATTCATAATCAAGCTTAACAGCATTAAGCTTGATAGTAATACCTCTTTCTCTTTCAAGATCCATATTATCAAGTATTTGATCTTGCATTTGTCTTTTATTTACTACATTAGTAATTTCTAAGATACGATCAGCAAGAGTACTTTTACCATGGTCTATATGAGCAATAATTGAAAAATTTCTAATGTGTGATTTATCCATATTCCCTCACTCATTTGATATTATACTATAAAATCAAGAAATAAATAAGGTCTTAATAATATTCCAAATATCTTTACACTTATCATTTAATAGATTTGATAAAACTTGTGATATTTTATATCCACCCTGGCTAATAAAGTTAGAATTATCATATTCTTGTGGAATATATTCATTTAAATCCACTTCTACATTATTGGCTATATCATCCTCAAATTTCATTATTTGTTCTTCAGTTAAATTCTTTTTATTATGTAATACTGATTCATAATATCCATTTTTACCACCAAAATAAACTCCTAAAAATATTAAAAACAATATTAAAACGATTTTATTAAAGAAATTTGTTTTCATTCATCCTCCATTATATATTCATATAAAATACTAGCCATTACTTTTAGTATCCTACTAGCTTCATCAATAGTATTGTATTGACCTCCTACCTCAATTAAGATTGTATTTGGACTATAATCTTGATTATAAATACCATTGACTCCTTTACCACTTTTCTTATATATACCCCTTGATAAGCACGGATTTATTCTTTTTAATCGATTATTTAAAGTTGTAGCAAGTTCCAAATTTTTTTCATAATTTGCATGTTCTAAGCCTACAACGAATAATATCTTGGCATATTTAACCCCATTTATTTCACAAGTGGTTTTTTCATACACCGATGAATCACGATGAACATCAATAAAGAAATTTAATTCTGGATTTTTCTTTTGTGCTTCTTCCATTAAAATTCTACTTGCCTTGTAACTTTGCGATGATTTTAGATTATTATTTTTGATAGTTTTAGATATTGAGGAAGTTTCTACTAAAGAATTTAATCCTAGTTCACCAAGATTCCATTTAAGAATATAACTTGCAAGAATCACATTATAGTCAACATTATAATCTTCCTTCTTTTCATATTTATACTTCTCAGCCTGATGGGTATTATAAATATAAATCGTAGGTTTTTCTTTTTTTACATTTCCACTTTTTTGATTATCTAATATAGTTAATTGTTCTATTTGATTTACATATGTATTATTATCTTTAATATTGTTCTTGTTAATATAAATATAAATCACTAAAATACTTATTATTAATAAAACAATTTTTATTATTTTCTTATTACGATAATAACTACGACTTCTACTTTTGAAATACCCCATTTTTATCACCCGGTATTATTATATTTGATTATTCTTTAAAAACTTGTCGAATTGTGTATTCTATTTATTTTTTTTATAATTTATAAAGTTGACACTATTTTAAAAATATAATAAAATAGTAACGTATTTAGTGAAGGGAGAAAAAATGGCAAATATTAAAAGTTCAAAAAAAGCTATCAAAGTTATTGCTAAAAAAACTGAACAAAATCATGAACCTAAAATGAGAGTTAAAAACTTAATTAAGGCTATTGAAAAAGCAATAAGCGCTGGTAATAAAGAAGAAGCTAATGAAAAGTTCAAAACTTTCCAAAAGGCAATTGATGATGCTGTATCAAAGGGATTAATCAAAAAGAATACTGCAGATAGAGAAAAATCAAGATTAGCTAACAAAATTAAATAATTAAAGTAGTTTTTAACTACTTTTTTTTATGTATTAATGATACAATTATAATGTGATTAATATGAAAAAAGTTATTATTCCTATTATTTGTGTAATATTATTAGCATTAGCCTTTTATAAATCTAATGCTATTAGTACTTTGATAGCTAACAAGGTGACTAGTTCACCTAATTTAGCTATTCCTGAAAAAAATGAATATGCTAAGAATAAAAGTTACCAATTTGTTCAATTAACTGATAGTTTTATTCCCTATTCATATCAAGATTTAAAAAATATTTTTTATACTACTATCAATAATGGTTGGGAATCATTTACTTTTTATTGTCCATCAGAATATGAAAAGTGCATAGAAGATGCTGAGAGTTTAAGAAATGATAAATTAACCCTAACTTATATAAATGATTTTGTTCATCCATATAATAGTTTTGCCTCTATCAAAACTAGTGTAGCATCAAATGGTGAAATTATAATTATGCCTAATTATCTATATACAAAAGAACAAATTAAACAAATTGAAGATAAAGTAAGTGATATTATTACTAAATGTCCTTTACTTAATACTCCGGAAATTGACTATAGTAAAACAAAAGAAATTGTTAAATACTTTCATGATTATATTATAAACAATGCTAAATATGATGTTATAAGAGGACAAGACGGTGATAGCCCTTACCAATCTCATATTGCATATGGACCTCTTTTAGAGGGTAAAGCAATATGTAATGGATATGCTGATGCCATGGCAATCATCTTAACTAAACTTGGTATTGATAACTTTAAAATAGCTACTCCTGCTGAAAATATTTCTGATTCTGAATATGGTCATATATGGAATGCTGTATATGTTAATGGACAGTGGTTACATCTTGATCTAACATGGGATGATCCAATTGCCTCTGATGGTAATGATTATATTTTCTATAAATACTTCTTAATAGATACTGATAAACTAAAAAAAGCCGATAACGGCTCAGTTAAAATGGAAGAACATAACTTTAATGATGTTGTTTACTTAGAATTTAATCCACTTATGAAATGAGTTACTTCTTCTAGTATATTATTACTTTGATTAAACCAAGTAACATCTAATTGATTATTAAACCAGGTATATTGCCTTTTGGCATAATGCCTGGTATTTTTTTTGATTAATTCTTTAGCATCATCCAAAGATATTTCATTATTTAAATAACTTATTACTTCCTTATATCCAATAGCTCTTTTTAAAATATTACTACTTGGATATTTATGATATAGATTAGTTACTTCATCAAGTAAACCATTATCGAACATCCTATCTACTCTTTTATCTAATATTTTATATAAATTATCCCTATCAGTAGTAAGTCCTATATAAATTACATCATATATTGGTTTACTATCTTTTTTAATATTACCATTAGCATCTATAAAGTTTTCTAATCTTACTCTATTATTAATATGAATATCCATATTAGAGTCAATACTTTTAGCCATATTATATAATTCTTCATTTGAATAAGAAGAATAATCTTTTTTTGTTTTATCTTCAAATTCATAATCATAGAAAAGCGCTCTTATATAAAGACCAGTTCCCCCCACCACTACAATATTTCTATTCTTATATTCATCAAGTATTTTTCTTGCATCTTTTTGATAATCTGCTACTGAATAATCTTCATCCGGACTTTTAATATCAAATAAAAAATGAGGAATGCCTTGTTTTTCTTCTTCAGTTATTTTTGCACTTCCAATATCAAGTTCTTTATATATTTGGGTAGCATCAGCATTTAAAACAATAGCATTATATTTACGAGCTAAGTCGATACTTAAACTTGTTTTACCAATACCACTAGGACCTACTATACATAAAATCATATTATTCCTCATAATTCATTTTTCTTTCAATTTTCTTTATTTCATCTTCATTTATAATTGTATCATCATATTCAATATTAATAATAACATTTTCTCTTTTTTTATAGTTAACATCAAAATTACAATCCGCTTTTTCTATACCATTAATTTCAAACAAATCTTCCATCATACCTTTTAAGCAATGCTCGCAACATAAATCCTTAATAACAAGATCATATTTAGTTAAATTTTTATTTGAGTGTTTATCAAAATATACTAATTCAGGAGAATTAAGGATTTTTAAATATATATATACTTCATACTTAATAATCTTAGAAGATGTTAATTTTTCATCAAAAGAAACCTCAACTCTTTCTTTTTCATTATCTATTTTAACTATTTTAACGCCATTTAAAGACCTCAGATACTCGCACATATCTGGCTGAAACCAATCATTAACACCTAACGTAACTGTTTTCATAATGTCCTCACATCAACTGTATTATAACATATAGTTATTAAGATTTTTTTATAATACTTTGACTTAGATTATTATAATCTTCTTCTTTTAATGTTGTTATGTCATAAGTACTTCCAACTTCTTTTAAAAGATTATTAAAAAACTCTAACATATATTTTCTACTATTTTGGATATCTTTAAACTCTTTTGAAGATATTTTAACAAAAGAATTATTCCATTCTAAACTTGGCGCAGTTGTATGAAATGTTAATTCCTCGATAATGCCACATATTTGCTCTGATAATTCATCATCTATGTTTTTACAAGAAATGGTAAATGCCTTCAAATAATTATCATAGTCTAGATCTTCTTCATCAACAATTCCTTTTAGGTAAGGATAATCCTCTATTGTTGGTTTTCGATGAGTATCATATACCATAAAATAACATAATGTATTAAAAGTTTTATATTCTTGTAATTTATATATTTCTATATCTTGAGAATTTAATTCTCTTATTAATCGATAATTTCTTTTCATAATATCTCCTTTAATAATTATACTACTCTATTTATTATTAATTGACAAATAAGAAATATATAAGTTATATTATAGGCATGAAAAAAATTGGTATTATTTGTGAATATAATCCTTTTCATAACGGGCATTTACATCATATAAATGAAATAAAAAAGAAATACCCAGATTCCATAATCATTTTAGTTTTAAATGGTTACTTTTTACAAAGAGGTGAAATATCACTAATATCTAAATATGATAAATGTAAAATTGCTCTTGATAATAACGTAGATATTGTATTAGAATTACCTGTTTTATTTGGAACTCAAAGCGCAGATACTTTTGCTTATAAATCAGTAGAATTATTAAATAATTTTAATGTTGATAAAATAATCTTTGGAAGTGAATCAAATGATATTAATTATTTAACAGATTTAGCTAAATTAAGTTTAGATAGACATAATGATGAAAATATAAAAGAATATCTAGATAAAGGATATAATTACCCTACTGCTTTAGCTAAAGCACTAAATGTAGATAAAGAACTTCCCTCAAATGATCTACTTGGTATTTCCTATATTAAAGCAATACTTCAAATAAATAATAAAATAGAGCCAGAAACTATTCAAAGAACTAATAATTATTTAGATAATTCTTTAGATGATAATATAGTTAGTGCTTCTAATATAAGAGAAAGAATAAATAAAAATGAGGATATATCTAAATATATTCCTAATAATATTAATAAATTCATTAATAAAATCGACGAAGAATTATACTTTAACTTAGTTAAATTAGAGGTTATTAACAATAATCATTTAGAGGATATTCTAGATGTCGATGAAGGAATAGAAAATAGATTAAAAGAAATAATATTAAAAGTTAATAATATTACTGATTTAGTAGAATCAATTAAAACTAAAAGATATACATACAATAAAGTAAGAAGAATGCTTATACATATATTATTAAATATTAAAAAAGAGGATGCTAAACAACCTCTAGATTACATTCATATTATAGGATTTAGTAGTCAAGGAAAGAATTATTTAAATAAGAATAAAATACATTACTTAGTAAATAAGAAATCTATAGTTTTTGATTATGAAATAAAAGCAAGTATTATTTATGATATGCTTACTAAAACTAATGAATATAATAAAGAATTATCTAATAAACCAATCATAACAAAATAAAAAGGTTTAAACCATTAACGGTTTAAACCTTTATTTAATTTTAGTTTATTTTTTATATTGTCGTAATTAATTGTTTTTAATTGACGATTATTAAATAATGTAATTGCTTGTAATTCTACACCACTGAAGTTATATCCAAAAGATGAGTGTTCTAGTTCATCTACTTCGTTTTTAACAACTCTATCATAAGTATTAGCACTTGTTAAGTAGTCGTTAATAAACCATTCAATATCTTCAAGTGTATCATGTGTTTCAAAGTATTTAACAAAAGTTAAACAACAAGAATACAATAAATTAACTAATATACTCTTAGATCCGTAGTTTTCTACATTAGCTCTATAAGTAGCTTCTATTTCAGCTAAATCACGTCTAATTTTAGGAACTGCATCTCTTTTCATATTGATATATCTTGCTTCTGTACTAGCATTTGTTGAATTAGCAATTTTATCATCAACTTTTTTAAATGCTTTTCCTGCTTCTTTTAAGTATTTTAACATAGCATTGATTAAATCAATTTCTACTTTAGTAGAATGTTCATAGAAACCAACTGCATCTTTATTAATATTTGCAAATGCAATTTGTTCTCTAACATTTTTTAAACCATTGTCTTGAATCTTTTGAATTCCTTTAACAACGCTATTAGCTTTATTAGCTGTTCCTTTTAAAGCAAACGGTAATGTACTAGGATATCTAGTATTTTCTAATAGGTATGCTCCCATTTGACGTTTAACTTCTATTGCCATATTTTCTTTAATATAGTCAATATATTGAAGCATTTTACCTAATGCTACACTACTTGTAGCATCAGAATATTGAAGTATAGATGTGAAAACAAAGAATAAATTATCAACTTCAGTTCTATTATCAAGATAATTTGGATAAGCTTTTACAACTGCATCATTAATTTTCTTCTTAATTATTTCACTTCTTTTTTCTTTATCAATATTTTCTTCTTCACCACTATAAATAACCTCTAAAATATCACATTGATTCATTCTACGGATGTGGTTAAGCATAGCTTGTAAAGAGTTTTCATCCAATTGATCCTTTGGATAATATAACTTTATTTTATCATTCATTTTAATTCTCCCCCTTTTTGAAAGGACTTATAGAATAACATAATTGAATAAAAATGTCAAGTTTAGAGGGCTTTGACTCTTTGCAAATTTGACTTTTTATGAAAAAATGCTATAATAACTTGCCGTCAAAGGGGGTTATTATGGATAATTATAAATATGTTGATTGTATTATGATTGAACTAGATTGTGTACCAGCTAAATACCCATATCCTGAATGTGGCAATCCTAAATACGAAGGATTTATTTTTAGAGTTAAACCAAATAAGTTTGAAAAGATGCTAAAATTTGCACTTACTACATTAGATACATATAGTGTACCTGTAGTTGCAATTCATTATCAACACAGCAAAACAGCTAAATGCTTTTTAGATAATGAAATAAGTATTTTTTCTACTATTATAAAGAATGTTGAATACATGTTAAAAAGACAAGCAGAAGCTGAACAAGCAAACCAATTAAAAACAGTTCGTTAAGAACTGTTTTTTATTATCAACAATATGGTGCTGGAAAGAGGATTCGAACCTCCGACCTACGCGTTACGAGTGCGTTGCACTACCAGCTGTGCTATTCCAGCAGCTAAGATAATTATAACTAACAAATGGTTATTATTCAATAAATATGTTAAGATATCATTGCATGGAGGTATTATGTTTAAATATACATTAGATAATAAGAGATATCATACTTTTAATTATTTTTTAAGAAGTAAATTTAATACTAAAGTATTTAAAATACCTCTTGATAATCATGCTGATTGTCCCAATAAAATAAATGGTGGCTGTATTTATTGTAAGGATAATAGTAAATCAAATATTACAGATAATACTCTATCATTAATGGAACAATATAACAATGAAGTGGCCATATTAAACAAAAAATGGCCTAATGCTAAACATATCGTATATTTTCAAACTGGTACAAATACCTATATGGATATTAATAAATTCAAAAAGGATGTTAATCAGTTTACTACCTTACCTAATGTAATTGGTATATCTATAGCTACTAGAAGTGACTCTATAAATGATGAATATTTAGATTATTTTAATGAACTTAATAAGAAAACTTTCTTAACTATAGAACTTGGATTACAATCCTCAAATGACAATACTCTTAATTTTATAAATCGTGGTCATAATGTTGATAATTTTATTAAAATGGTTAATAAATTACATGAACATAATATCTTTGTCGTTGCCCATATTATTAATGGTCTTCCCTATGAAACTAAAGAAGATATGATTAACACCGCTAAATTACTCAATAGTATTAATATAGATGGTATAAAAATTCATATGTTACATGTACTAAAGGGAACTCCTTTAGCGGATTATTATAGTAAGAATAAATTTCACATTCTATCAAAGAGTGAATATATCGACATTGTAATTAATCAACTAGAAAATTTAAAGGATAGTATTGTTATTGAAAGAATTACTGGTGATCCTATTAAAGAAGATTTAATTGAACCGACTTGGCTAATTAAGAAGTTTGTTCTTTTAAATGATATAGATAAAGAAATGAAAAAAAGAAACACTTATCAAGGTATAAATGTTTCTTAAAATGTCTAATTAATAGTGATTATAGAAAAGCCCAATCAAACTAGTTGATTGGGCACACAACGTGAACACTCATCTAGAAATGAGTTAGTTCCATTTTTATTATATGAAGTTTCCTTCATACATATACATTATAACAAGTATTATCTTTTATTTCAAATATGTTATTTTTGTTTAAATAACTTAATTGCTGTTTTAAGACTAAATTTAGTACCATAATTGATTATGGCATTCGTATAAATTCTTATAGCTATATATGCAATTAATAAACATGTAGCAAGTAATATTACTAAAGATAGTATTAATTCACTAGGAGTTGTAATACCCATCATAACTCTAAGTGGCATACAGAATGGTGATGATATTGGAACCAAGGCTGCAATATTATTAAGACTACCAGTTGGATTCATCATTGTAAAATAAGCTAAATAAAAGCCAACGATAGATAAAAATGCTATTGGAGAATTAGCGGATTGGATATCCTCTGGTTTTGATACAGTTGAACCAGTAAGAGCATATAAAAATGCATATGTAAAATATCCTAATACAAAATAGACTAATGTAATAATTGCAAGTCCTATAGTTAAATTTGAAGTATCAAATATTAAATCAAGTAATTCTTTAGCTACGCATAGCTTAGCGGTAATAATAGCAATAATTAAATAAAATAATACTTGACCAAGACCAACTAGGCCAATACCAAATGTTTTTCCCAGTACAATATTTTTCGGAGATGTAGATGTAACCAGGGTTTCAATAATCTTAGAAGTTTTTTCGGTTGTAATAGAACTTGATACTTGAAATGCACAGAAATAAACCGCATAAAATAATATTATTGATAATAACATTATGGCAAATACATTACCGCCGCCCTCTTCTACTTGTTCAATATCATAAATAAAGTTCGGATTTAATGATGCAATTTGTTCTTGGGTTATTCCTAAATTGTTTAGTTGAATACTTTGATAAGTACTTGTTAATAAATTAGCTAGTTCATCTGATACAGCGTTATCCATACCTAAAACGCTTTTTACTATAAGTTTTAAATTAATACCATTAATATCAGAACTAACTAAAATAGCACTATCTATTTCTTCATTTTTAATCTGTTCTTTAATTTCATCAATAGATAAATCTGTTCTTTTTATATCATAACCATATTCATCTAAGGATATATTATCAAGTCTTCCTTCAAAAATATTTTCTTTATCAACAATTAATATTTTTTCATTTATGTTTTCATTTTTAAAGAAATTGATAATATTTGGAATATTTAAACCAATGACAATAAAAAGCGCAATAATTATTGTAGATACTATAAATGATTTTTTTCTAACCATATCATTCATAGTAAATTTCATTACTGTAAATATATCATTCATTATTACTCACCAGCCTTTTCAATAAAAATATCATTAAGAGTTGGTTTAGTTATTTCAAAACGATTAACTTTAATATCCTTTTTAACCAAATCATTTAAAAGTTTATGAGCTTCCTCTTCTTTATTAATCTTAATAACATATTCATTATCATGTTCATTTTCTATTTCTAATTTATGTTTTTTTACAAGTGAATCAATATTTTCATTTACATCAATATGTACTCTATTAGCATCATATGAATTTCTTATATCTTTCAAGTTACCTTGAAGTACAGTTTTTCCTTTATTAAGTATTATTAAGTCAGTACAAAACTCTTCGATAGTATGCATTTCATGAGCAGACATAATAATATATTTTCCATCTTTAACTAAATCAATAATAATACTTTTTAATATTTCTGTATTTACTGGATCTAGACCACTAAAAGGCTCATCCAAAACAAGTAATTCAGGATCATGAATAATAGCAGTCATAAATTGTATTTTTTGTTGATTACCTTTTGATAACTTCTCCGCAGTCATATTAAGGTATTCCTCAACCTTTAATCTCTTTGCCCATTTATTAATTGATTTTATAGCATCATCCTTATTAATACCTTTTAATGCTGCAAAATAAATGAGTTGATCCATAATTTTGTTTTTTGGATATACACCTCTTTCTTCAGGTAAATAGCCAAAATTAACTACTTTTCTTGATACTTCTTTATCGTTCCAAGTAATTATTCCTTCATCTTTTTTTAATATTCCTAAAATCATACGTATAGTGGTTGTTTTACCAGCACCATTTGTACCTAAAAGTCCAAATACTTCTGGTTTATCAATGGAAAAAGTTATTTTATCAACCACTTTTTTCTTACCATATGATTTAGAAACACTTTCAAGTTTTAATCCCATATTAGTCTCCTTTTCTATATTATTTTAACATAAAAAAAGATGGTATTAAACCATCTTTATTCATTATTAATCTTCTTTTTTATCTTTTGGCTTCTTGCCAGCATAATCTGCAAATCCTTTAATTGCTTCTAGCATCTCAATAGGCATTGCAAAGAAAATAGTATTTGATTGATCAGATGAAACATCATTAATTGTTTCAAGTGTTCTTAAGTGTAAAGCACCTGGTGCTTGAGCAAGCATACCTGCAGCTTCAGCTAAGTTCTTAGCAGCTTCAGCTTCACCTTTAGCTTTAGTAATAACAGCTTGTTTTTCTCTTTCTGCTTCAGCAGCACGAGCAATAACTCTCTTCATTTCATTTGTTAATGAAATGTCTTTTAATTCAACATTTTCTACTTTAATTCCCCATGGGTCAGTTTCAGAGTCAATAATGCCTTGAATATTAGCAGATATTTTTTCTCTTTCAGTTAATAATTCATCTAGTGTTACACTACCTACAATGTTTCTCATTGTAGTTTGAGCAAGTTGTGCAGTTGCATAGTAGAAGTTTTCTACTTCAAGTACAGCAAGTGATGCATTAAATACTTTATAATAAAGTACAGCATTAATTTTAACAGATACGTTATCTTTAGTAATAGCTTCTTGTTCAGGAACGTCTACTACTTTAGTACGAATATCTACTTTTTTGAAACTTTGGAATATTGGCCAAACTACACGCCATCCTGGTTCCATGATGCCAGAAAACTTACCTTTAGTAAATTTTACTCCCCTTTCATATTGATTAATTTGTTTTAGTGAACTTAGTAATAATATTAAGAATATAAATACTAGTACACCTATGAATTCAAATCCCATATCTCATCCCTACCTTTCTATTTCTATATGGAAATCTTATTTCAACTTTTGTTGACGTTGCCATACACTCATGACAATACTATGAGGTAATATTTTACATAGTTTAACTTGAGCTCTTGCTTTAAAACCATATTGGCTAACATCTTTTCCTTTTTTTAAATCACGCCATGCTCTATTAACATTGTCAATAGAATTATACATCGCTACATACTTTTTGACAATAACATTCTTGGTAACAGCACGGTCAAAAAACTTTGTTTTAGTCCAGTATGGACATATAGCCATTACATAAATACCTTCTTTTTTAAGTTCTTGATTTAAACTTCTTGAAAAGCTTAATACATACGCTTTAGTTGCTGCATAAATATTGATGTATGGAACAGGTTGAAAAGCCGCAACGGAGGCAAAATTTATAATATAACTATCTTTTTTCATATATGGAATTGTTATTAAGCACATTGATGTTAATCCTTCACAATTTAGCTTAACCATTCCAATATTATCTTCATAAGATATCTTCGTGGTCTTTTCAAACTTACCATATCCAGCTGCATTGATTAATATTCTTACATCTGGTTTTTCTTTACTTAATTTCTTTTCAATTTCTTTAACACTTTCTTCTTTACTTAAATCATATGCTAAAGGAACTACTTTTACATTGATTTCCTTAGATAATTCTTTTAAAGTTTTTTCATCACGAGCTATTGCCCATATTTCATCAACTTCAATATTATCTGGTAAAGTTTTTAAAAAGTCTTTACCCATACCAGAGGATGCTCCGGTTACAATTCCTATTTTTTTCATTTAGATACCTTCTTTCTAGATCTTATTAAACCTATAACTCCAATTATAAATAATCCAATACTAATCCATTGACTAGTAGAGAAAATCCATAAGAACCCTCGATAAGTATCTCCTCTAAAGAATTCAAATATAAATCTACCTATTGGATATAATATTAAATATAAATATGCTGTTTTATCTTTAAATTTTGTTTTTCGATATAAATAATCTAATAATATAAATAATATTAAACAATAAAAAGATTCTACTAATTGAATTGGAAATCTTGTAACATCGTTTGCAAGTGGTGCTTCAGAATGATGAAACATAAATCCTATATGGCTTTCTACTCCATAACAGCATCCAGCTAAAAAGCACCCTATTCTTCCAAAGAAATGAAATAATGCTATCGCTGGTGCATAAGCATTTAAAAATTCTAATGGTTTAATTTTATGAATCTTACAATAAATAATAATTGCAATAATGCCACCAATTAGGCCACCATAGAAAACCCAACCACCGAATAATAGCGATAAAGCTGAAGCAATTTTCTTAATAGAATTAAGTACAGTTATATTCTTTAAAAGTGATATAAAACTATTAAATCTAGTAAAGAAATATACAATATGAGCGCCTAAAAAACTACCTAGTGCAACAGAAAATAAGCACATTAATAAACTTACTTCATCGTATCCTTTTTTTTCTAAAAGTTTAATTACATATACACCCATTAAAAGCATTCCTACTAAAGCAAGAATTCCGTAAGTTGGTACATCTTTATTTAAAATATGAACATATGGGTACATAGTAAACCTCTTTCATCAATATATTACCAAAATTATCTGTTTTTTTAAATATTATTACATAAAAAAAATTATTGATTTCTCAATAATTTTCTTTTTTAATTATTCCCAATTGATGTCGTTCCAGTTAATAGTTGTATTTAAGTTATTAGCTATATCATTAATAGCTTCTTTTCCAGCACATACTAAACAAGCAGCGCAACCTAAACAACAACAAGCAAGTGCAGATAATACAGTACCAATTATACCAGTAACTAGTCCACCAGTAGCTAAACCACTCTTGCCGCCTTTTTTAGCTTTAATTGCGAATACAATAGCAACAACACCTAATACTAAGCAGATAATTGATAAAACCCAATAAAACCAACATAAAACGATTGAACAAATACCACAAACAAGTGATACAATAGCCCAAGTCTTATATGGTCCTTCTAATGGTTTATTTGCAGCAGGTGCAGTTCCATTAGCAGGTGTTCCACAATTAGCGCATACGTTATCAGTATCAGCCATTTCATTTCCGCAATTAGCACAAAACTTACTCACAAGCATCCTCCTTACTAATTTAATTATATAAAAATTATATGTTATTAGCAAGAAAAAAAATAATCATTTTTTTAAATAATAAATCCCTTTATTATTAAGGATTTTAATGTTTTAGGACCTAATAGTCCATCTACTTTATCATCATATATTTTTTCTTCTAAAGATCTTTGTTGAAATCTCTTAATAGCATCCTCAATATATGGCCCATAGAAATTACCCAAAATATTCTTACTTTCAAATGAATTATCATAAATAAATTTTGCTACTTTACCAATGTTATCTGACTTATCATTTAATTTAAAGCAAGTCTTTCCTTCAAAAAAATCATTATCATATATTAGGTTGGGACTCTTAAACCACTTAGTCCAGGTTGATCTTTTTCCATCCGTTCCTTTTCCGTCACCTTTAAAATATGTTAAATAAATCTTGCCATCTTTTCCATTAAACTTTTTAGCTGTAGATTCTAACACTTTACCATTACCAAGATATATTCCCATATGTTTTTTCATATAAACAAGAACTCCAGGTATTTCTGGTATTGTCGATATATCCCCCTTTTCTTTTGCCTCATTTAAAAGACCTTCACAGTTTAAATCTCTTTGGGTTTTATTGTAGTATTTAGCATTTTTAGTTGAGTAATCATGCCACATAAAGCATTTAAAAAATCCACAACAATCAAACTGTCTTGTACCATCTAAATTATATCTACCTATTCCTCCATTTTTATATACATTAGGTTTTTGATATTCTTCCTTAGCCCATCTTACTAAATCACTAGATTTTGTATAATCATATTTTTCCATTAATCCACCCCATGTATTATATGCTTAAAATGTTAATATGTGATATAATTAGGCTGCATGGAGGTTAAATATGACCCATAATTGTTATAATTGTTCAAACCTAGATACTAAGAAAAAAAGTAATGGTAAACTAGATGGTTGCCTATACTTTTGTAAAAAGAATAAATGTTATGTTAATGCCGCTAAAGATGGATGTCCCAAATGGAGCAAAGCTGATCGTAAAAAAACTGAAATTGATGAAATATATAATAATGGTAAAAATTATTATAATGATGATAAATCTATTGGATTTTATCTATTCATTTTCATATTAATAATAATTGCTATTATACTATCCTCATTTTTACAATAAAAAAAGAACCTTATGGTTCTTATTTTTTTATTTGGTGGAGGATGTGGGATTCGAACCCGCGACCCCCTGCGTGCAGGGCAGGTGCTCTAGCCAGCTGAGCTAATCCCCCAAATGACTTAATTATCTTACCATATTAAATTAAGATAATCAAGCACTTTTTAATCTTCTTTTCTAATTACAGTAACCATACCCTTTTCAATTTCTTCAAGAGCACGTCCAATTTCTTTCTTATTTTGGTATTCCTCTTCCTTTAATTGAAAATGATTATGTTCAAGCATTTGTTTACTTCTTTGTGAAGCAACATGTACTAACATATACTTTGAATCAACTATGGTTAATAATTTGTCTATTGATGGAAATAACATATCTATCAGCTCCTTACAATAATATCATACCCAATATATTGTAAATATAGCAATAGATGTTGTCAAATTTGTACAATTATTTTACAAGTTTTCGTAAAGCATCTAA
>JAEEGL015233572.1_pt1 | contig 22497 bp, 25 predicted proteins | sample 9134231 | NCBI WGS metagenome assembly JAEEGL01 (sample SAMN16246548, study PRJNA631951) | gut metagenome | biome: gut microbiome; feature: rumen; material: fiber-attached | host: Bos | place: Iran: Karaj | collected 2018-10
AAGGCATCGTCGCCGTCCATCTCTGTATCTACTTCCGAACCGTTGAAGTTCTCGCTCAGGAGTCCGGCCTGCACGCCGATGCTGATCATGCCGCCCAGCAGCTTGTGCTTGTAAGCATACTTCACTCCCACCTTCTTGTGCGAGAACAGACCAATCTCGTCGTTGACTACCTGCAGGCCCACCCCGTGGTAAGCCCCCAACAGATAAAGCGGCATGTCCGCCCCTATGTACATTGTCTTGGGGTTATGCTCAAAGCCAGTCAGCGTCATATTGTAGGCACCCGCCACGTTCAGTTTCTGCTCCTTGCCCACCGCCGCAGGGTTAAACGAAGTCTCCATCGCCCAGTAATGACTGAACGACGGATCATACTGCGCCTTTGCCTCAAGCATGGTCAACAGTACGACTGTCAGCAGCAGAATTCGTCTTTGCACGTACTATATAACGCACTTTTCCCCGATTTATTGTATTATTTTTCTCTCGTTTAGCTTGTTATTTCAATTAAAATGTGTAACTTTGCCCCCAGTAATCAATGTAATTGAGATCATGGACTTTAAGATTCTTAACTTTGTCATCTTTTGTGTGGGTAGTGTAGCTGATGCTTTGAAGATGAGTGCGAAAGAGGTCTATCATCGTATGACCGAAGGGCAAATCATCTCCGATTACATAGTTCCGTGCTATGATGTGTTGCATACCTTCTCGCGTGAATACATTGTTGAAGACCTTATTGATCTCATGAACAAGAAAGGAGTCCTGAAAGCAGCATGAAGGTTTATCACACATCCAACGTTATTGTTTCGCGGCCTGATGTGTTTCACTCCCGAAAGCATCTCGACTTTGGTTCGGGCTTCTATATCACCCCTTTGGAGAAACAGGCAATAGAGTATGGACAGCGTTTTATCCGCAGAGGCGAGCCTGCTGTCATGAATATTTATGAGTTGTCTGCCGAAATGTCTGATACAAGCAGAAAGGTGTTTTCTGCCTACGATGGTGACTGGCTCGACTATATCACCGCTTGCCGAAAGGGACTGCCTCATGAGCAGTACGATATCATTGAGGGAGGTATTGCAGACGATCAGGTTTTTGATACCGTTGACCTCTATCTAACGGGAGTCTATACTCGTGAGCAGGCTCTTGACCAATTGCAATGGAAAAAGCCAAATCATCAACTATGCATCACATCGCAGCGTGTGCTCGATGAGTATCTCCATTTTGTTGAATCTATAGAACTTTAGCCTATGCAAGCCAATCCTATTCTTCTCCAACGGAAATATGCCCGTATTGTTAAGCTGTTTGCTGAGCAGACAGGTTTGACATACGAACAGGCTTTGGACTTCTTCTATAACTCCAAGACCTTTGAGTTGATTAGCGAAGGTGTGGCCGATATGCATTGTTTAAGTGATGAATATTTGGCAGAAGAACTGATGATTGAGCGAAATCAGCAGTAGTTCTTTCACTTTTCATCTCCTCTTCATTCGGTAGCTTCCCAAGACTTATCTTGCTTAAAATCTGTGATTTTCCCGTCACTCACCTTAACTTCGGTCTTTCCATCAAATCCCATATCCAGATATGACACAGCATACCATCCGTCATTGAGTGGCCGAATGTCCTTGATCTTACTGATTTCACCCACTTCCTGATTATAATCCTGGGCAATTGTCCTGAATCGCCAGAACTCGTAACAACCATCATAGTCCTCGGTCCACAATGAATTCTTCAGTTCTACAGAAAGGTACTGATTAAGAACCTCATCTGTCATCTCCTTTTCACCAAGCACAAACTGGTAAAATCCCATGATAAGGCCCTTGTCCTTTTCCACATTAGCGACAGGTTCCTGCTTCGATTCCACTATCGAATCCTTCACTTCCTGATTAGCTACCTGCGTTTTACTGCTGTTTCCACATGAAAACATCAACCACCCGACACTTGCAATTGCCACAAGAGGCATAAGCACTTTACTATTCTTCATAATTCCAAATCAATTATTTTTGTGCAAAAATACGAAGTTTTTTCTAGATTACCAATAATTGAACAAAAAAACATTTTCTTGAAAAACTCCTAACCTCCTAACCCAGTCACCTGAATTCCCTTTGTAGAAAGGCATTCTGAGAGGTTAGGAGTTGCCGTGACTCCTAACCCACTCCTTTTCGGTCCTCTGTTTCATACTTCATTCGTTGTGTCCAACTTTTGGGGTGCGCTTCAAGGAGTGGGTTAGGTGTAGGTTAGGAGTCCCAGCAACCCCTAACCCGCCTGAAACCACGATGTACAAAGCATTTGAGGCCAGTCAGGTTAGGGGTTAGGAGTTTTTTCAAAAATGCTTCAAAATAGTAGCCAGACGGTTCTTCGCAATCGCATACTTATGCGCGTTTTGCATAAACATGCACCCCATCACCCCCTCTTGAGTTTCCCTAGGGTAAAGTCGGAGTTTACCCTACCCAAACCTAGGGTTTACCCTACTCAAACTCCCAGTTTGCTCCGTCCAATCTGTAAGTGCATAAACATACAATCTGTCATCCTTTGTCACCAATCCATAAGCCGCTGATTATGGCCGTGAATAAGGCTCTTCCCACTGACTGACTGAACCTATGACGTTACCTCTACACTCAAACAGCCAATCGGGCACATCGATGCAAGTGTACGGAATATCCAGACTCCCGACAGTACAACCTACGAAAGCCGACTCCTCGATGGCCGTCACATATTCCGGTATGCGGTAATACTTACAAGATGCAGCCTTCAGCAACCGACGGAGGTCTTTGCTATATACAAAGCCCTTATTGTCAACCCAGCCTTCATCAATCTCACGCTGCAATTCCTCGCTCACTTGAATGTCGTAAGGCCAGTTCCACATGTTCACTTTCAGCTCATGGTCACATACGATGGGATATTCCTTATCGTCGTAAACCGTGTACGGGACATCCACCTCCTTCAGGTCTGGACAATCATCAAATGCCCCAGGCTCAATGAAATCGGTACCTTCCACAATACGGTAGTGAGGCACATTGGGAGCCTTCAACAGATGCTTGGCGCAATCCGTCGTTGCATATATCGCCCCTTGTTCGTCCGTCCAACAGTCGTATTCATTTCTGTATACAACTGTCTCTATCCACTTCCCGTTTTTCATGCCAGTACGTCTGGCATAGAAGTATTTGTCCTGCTCAAAGGCTTGCGCCAAAGCCAGTTCTGTGTCTATCCACAGTCTTTCATCCGTCGTCAAATCCAGATCTTTCATAATTCCTCCTCAAACCAGTCTGTTATTAAGCTATACCACATCATCTTATTATCTATCACAAGTTCCCTGTTGATAGCCTGCATAATCAGCTCATGCAGCTCAGGGAAGTCCCGTTCTACCGTCTCAGGGAAGTGGAACCCGAATTCCATTCTCGCCATCGGATTACCCTTACTGTCCACCTCCTGACACACCTTGTCGTGCAGCGATTGAGGAATCTCCACCTCCACCTCGCCGCCAAAATCCACGTCAATCTTAAACCTGTATAACTTTTCCATTCTCTATTGCCTTATAGATGGCACCATTCACCTCACGGGCCAACTCCATGTAATTATAGTTGTTGTACTTAAACAATTCATCCAGAAAAGCCTTGTTGTAATCCTCGCCTATACCACCCGGCTTTCCAATCATTGCAACAGCTGCCTGTATCTTGGCGGCAATATGCTCCAAGTCACCCTCCTGCCAGTCGCCTATATCCACCCCATCAATACTGACATTTACTTCAAACCGAAACACCTCATCCATGTTTCACTATTCTTTTGCAAATGTTGGGATATAACAGTAGTAGTTCTCATCTCCCGTATTCAACTGGTCCCCTATGTCATAACGACTATGGAGGTAGCCCAAGTCTTCCTCCATTTTCTCCCGCTCAAAGCAGCACCAAAACTCATAGTCATCCACGATGCCCTCTTCTTTGTCGCGCTCATAGTTTGCAGCCATCTGGTCATCCAGGTCAAAAAATCCATTTCTCAATCCGTCCAGCACGAAATAGTCATACACTTCGCCATAGATAGCTTCGTCAATCTTCTCGTACAGTTCAGGAGCACCGTTTTCAAGTATCGGCAGCAAGCCACACTTTTCTGCATCCCCTTGATACGTTTTCACCAACTTGCGGATGGTTGCCACCTCTTCGTCTGTCAGTTCAACCTCCGCCACTAATTTTTTACTCAGAGCTCCTCCAAAGTGAGAAAAGCCCAGGTCAAGTACTGCGTCCAATTTGTAAATGTTACTCATGTTATTCCTTATTATGTTTCTAAAATGCATCCTTAGTCTCTTGCGACAGCTCCCAATATACATCTAATGGATTTTGATAGACAGAATCCTCCTTTTCCAGATACCTATTGAGAGCATATTCAGCTGCACCATTGATCTTTTGATACAGTGCATCGTGTCCATCCCAATTCGTAGACCAGCTATTCAACTCATTTTGGTCAAACCATAGTTGATATAGTTCCTCAAACTCCTCATCCAAGAGTTCTATTCCAAACCGATAGCGTCCACTGACATTGCAGCCATACTCATCGCTACCAGCCTCAAAGCAGAAATCAACGTAGAATTTTGCTTTCTCCATCTTTGCCAACCCTCTTATGATTTTGCAAATTTAGGAATCTGGCAGACATAGTCAACACAATCCCAGTCAATCTGACCCCGTCGCCGGTTTCGGCTTTCCTTCACCAGACTTCGAATCAGCATCACATCCTGTTCGCTCAGTTCCACTTCATCACTCTTTATCGTCTCGTCATAGTAAGTCAGCGGTACAATCAATTTAAATCTATATTTCATTTTTCCAATCATTGTTTACTTTTAGATTCTTTTCTGTCTTTGATTCAATTTACTTTTACTTTAATCTTAATTACTGTTCTAGGGTGTCCAATTTGATGTACCCACTTTTAAACAATTATTATATGCAAGTAATATAATCTCAATGTGTTATAATAACAAAAGAAGTGCAATTTGGTGCCACAGTTGTTTCGTCCGATAAATCCTCTCACAATCCTCATTAAATAAAGGTTTTTTGCAAAAAATTGAAGAGATTATTAGGTACAACAAATTGGACACTCTATTTGCCAAACCCATTTACAAACTTCTGTAATATCTCTATCTCTTTCATAACAGCACGGTTATTTTCTACATTCTTGAATCAATTTCTGAACATCTTCTCTTTCATATTTGTTTGCATTTTGCGTTTCTTTCAAAAAACGTTCGTAATATGTGATGGCATTCTTTTTGTCGCCAATTTCTTTGTAAGCATTTCCTACAGCAATATAACCACGCATAAGCATTTCCTGATCTTGTGCATGTTTTTTAAAAATTGGGAAAACCATTTTAACATCACCTTTTTTAATATATACCTTCGCTATCAGAGTCATATAATATGTATCCTCTCCATCATATGCCCATGTCTCTAATGCTTCTTCCGCCCAATATGCGATTTTTTCATTGTCTTTCTTTTTAAGATAAATAGATACAATTTCGTTCACAACAGAGCGGTCTTCAGGATAGAGATCATTCCATTTCTTCAAAATATTTAATTTTTTATCCGTATCACTACAAAAATATGTATACATACCAGCCCAACTCAAATCAGTAAATCCAGACTGATCTGTAATGATTGGACAAACCTTTCTGAATTGTTCTTTGTTGAGTTTATCTAAATTAGTATATATTTTCTCGAACCAATAATTCCTCTCAATGCTGTCTAAACTATTAGTATATTTTGCCAATTCTATTTTTTGACTACATATCTGAACTTGTGCACTAATATCGCCTTTGAATGCTTTTGCGTAAATATCGTTTAAGGGTTCCATCTTTATCTGGATTGGCGTATTTGAGCCTGTTTGAATAAAAATATTCTTTTCAACATTCTTATATCCAAACGGTGCTTTTATCTCCAATTTGTGTTCACCAGTTTGAACATCTTTAATATCTTTGGGGGTCGAAATGAGTTTGCCATCAAGATACACATTCGTATCTTTGATATCTGTAACGACAGACAAACTTCCCTTGGCTCGCTTCAGTTGAGGAATGTTGACTGTCCGTTTGTCCTTCTCTTCGAGAACGATTGATTGAGAAGTAGAAATAAAACCTTCCAATTCAGTATCAATCTTATATGAACCTGCAGGAAGCTTTCCTTTCCAAGAACCAACGCCAACTTCTTCGCCATCAACAATTATATGAGCACCACTTGTTAGACTTACTATTTCGATATCTGCTAACAAAGATTCAAGTTCTGTATTTATTGTCTGAGTCCCTTTCCCTGTCTTGATAACAGAAGCATAAGACCTATACCCATGACATTCTATTTTACACAAATGTTCACCTTTAGGAAGCATCAACCTATACCCTCCATCACCATTCTCGTTGTCAATCAACAAATCATCTATGTGAACTATGGCTGTACGAGGTTTGACATCAATAACAAGTAAATTTTTTGTCGCGTTCAACGACACTTCTTTTAACTTAATAAGATAGGTTGCCTTTGATGATATTTCAGGAATCCCATGATCAGGAAAGTTAACAACAACAGGCATCACTTGGGAGCGTTTTATCACAAGCTGTTTACTACCCTTAGCCATATACACTTTGTATTCATTGTTCTCAAAAGCAACATTCCCAACAATATCTCCACTGAAATGTAAATCGGGTGTTATGGATTGTACTTTGATAAGTCCACACGGATGGCTATTATTGTCCATTGGAGCATGAAATGCATCTGAGCCAGAGATTGTTTCCTTTACTTCTGTGATTTTAAAACCCTGAGCAAAAGAATATAGAACGCAAAAGAAAGCAGAAACTAAAAAACATATTTTCTTCATAATCCCATCAATCATTATTCAATAAACGTAAAATATCTTTATTCATCCATTCTGCCTGATCGTTAATCAATTCTTTTTTTAGAATCTCGTTTGTGCATACATTATACTTCTTTCCAGAAGAATTCTCACCTTTGTTAAGCCACAATAAAGCCTGATTAATATCTTTACCAACTCCTCTACCATAATAATAATGCCAAGCAACCCAAACTCGTGATTGCCACCAGTCATCTTCTGCAGCCACCTTTGCCCAATACAATGATTGTGAAAAATCTTGTTTAAAACCATCTCCAATTAAGAAACACTCCATTAAGTGGTAACTTTCTAAGTTTAGCCATGACCTTGCACAGTAATCAAGTTTCTCAGATGCCAGTTTCTTTGCCCAACGTAATTCTTCAGTCACATCTTTTTTTATTTCTTCTGCTTCTCCTTTAAGATCTTGTATTTTAATCTCCCAAGAATTGTCTTCAATACAATCGTCGTTCCACGCTGTTGCAGTATATTCTTTTTCAAATCTTTCTATTTCTTCAACACCAAATCTATATAAATCTGCAAGCATCCTTTGGGCTCTTGTGTTGCCATTCTCTGCTTTTTGATAAAGCCTCCCTAATGAAGTTGGTACAAGTTCCTCATTCATCAAGAAATCTTGTCCTTCACTAATATGAATGGATTTGTTTATTGGCCTGTAATACTTATGCCTTATTTCAACATTATAATCACCAACTGGTAAGTCCTTCTTGCCCCATGGTGTAATACCAACTTTTTTACCATTCAAAAGTACTTCACAATTGTCCAATACATTTTCTACACGCAGAGTACCAGTTATTGCTTTCATTTCTGGCAAATTAACGGTAATCATTTCATCATCCATCAAATCGATAGTCTTAGAAATTGTATGATAGCCTTCTTTTTTTGCCTCAAAAACACATCTCCCAGGAGCAACCAAACCATCCCACTTACCAATACCCTTTTGCTCACCATTCACGCTAATCTCTGCATCCTCCGTTTTACAAGACACATCCACCTTGGCAAAGAACTCTGTCAGGTCCACATTGACAGTCTTGGCGTTCTTGTCAACATGTACAGCCTGGTTGTTCAAACTGAAGTCCTTCAACTTCACTGTGTAATAATGAGTGCCGTATGGCAGAGATAGGGTATAGGCCCCACCAGAGCCATCTGCAATCTGGCCGTCAATCATCAACATAGCGTTCGATGGCTTGATGTTGAACACGGCCATACCTTTTTTGCTATTATCTACTTTAGCCTTTTTCTTGTTCGTCTTCACGTTCAGCTGATAGGTAGTACCAGAACTTACCCGCTTTGTTCCATAGTCCGCAAAGACGATGGTAGTAGGCAGAAAGTCAGGATGCTTGATACCCAGTCGCTTTGTCCCATTTGGCAGATATACCAGATACTCACTTCCCGTGAACTGGACATCCCCCATCACATTGCCCTCGAACTCAGCCCCAGCCTCTTTCAAAGCCACCTTCACCAGTCCGCAGGTATTCCCATTAATATCCTTCCTTGCACTCGTCACTGCCGTTTGGTCCTTCTCCAACGGCCCAAACTTCTTCACCTCAATGTCCTGAGCATTGATGTAAAGAACAATCGATAGAAATGCTAAAACAAGGCTCTTTCGTTTCATATAAACATTCTGTTTTATTTGATGTTTTTTTCTCTTACCCATTGAGCTTTATGATGTCTTTGAATATCTTACATACAATATTATAGTTGTTGTCTTTAACAAAAACACGTTATTATTGAGTCGTTGATTTAACAATGATTATTCTTCGTCATATAGTTTTTGGGGTATAGAAAGACCAAGTTCAGTTAATTTCTCAATAGCTGACTCACTACCCCATTCAGCTGCTCGTTGCAACCAATAAACAGATTCTTGCTTGTTACCCATTTCTGAAAATTTAAAAGCAAATTCGTCACAATCACTATGGATGTTGTTTCCAGCATATCTCATTAATTCAATAAGTTCATCCTCAGGATGATTAAGTACTCGTCTTAACCAATAACCAGCTTCTTTCATGTCTTCTGATATTTCAACGGAATGATCGCCCCATCCACCATCGTCATAGTATGCAGCCATCACTCCAAAACAAAAAGCATGAGCCAAGTATAGTTGACAGTATATATCCCCCTTTTCTGCTACTCTTTTTCTCAACGTAATTGCACTGTTGATATCCTTTTGAGTACCTACTCCTTCTTGACACTTATCTGCTAAAGTCCACATCGCAATATTCAAGCCTTTTGATGCAGCTTTCTCATACCAAGAAGTAGCCTGAGCGACATTTGTTGTCCTATTCTCGTCAGCATTAAGACAATCCTTTAGGTATCCTATCTTTTCTTCCCATCCATGAAAATATGCTGCCGAGTTCATACTTTCTAAATCATCAAACCAGACGCCCATTCCATATTCTGCTAAAGCGATACCTTTCATTGCAGCTTTTTCGCACCAATCTCTCTTGGAAACCATATACCACTGTGCGTCAATGCACCCTTTATCAGCAGCCTTTTCTAAGTAATCCCAGACAAAGTCATCTTCCAACATCTTTGCATCAATTGATATTTGAGGTATCTTGTTGTCTTTATAATCCATTATCATCTTTACTAAGGCATATTGTGCCTGCGGTAATCCCTGTTCTGCCGCTCTCTTGTAATAATTGAATGCCTCTTGATACGAATCTACAGTATTGGGATCTTCGTCATAATTTGGGTCAAATGGTGCTATACTTTCGTTTCCCATAGCATACAGAGCAGGACTATAACCAGCATCTGCAGCTTTGGTCAATTTTTCAAAAGCGTTAATCACATCATTTTTTCCTAACGCAATCAACCCATCATTATATAGTTGAGGAGCATTTTTTTCCTTTGCAAGCAAGCAAAGCTCGTAAGTACAATTCGACTCCACTGATTCAATACCATGCTCAGGAAAGTTAATAATAAGTGGTTTGAAGTCTATATGCCTCACTTCCAGCTGACTTGTTTTCTGAGGCAAATACACCCAATATTCATTTGTCTTAAGCGTAGTGCTCCCAACGATATCGCCAATAAACTGCGTTCCACGAAGTGGAAATTGAATTTTAATCAAAGCACACGGTGTTCCATTCACATCATCACGCCTATTTGTACGGGCTGAAATGTCTTTAGTACTCTGATTAAAGTCAACTACAACAATTTCATTTTGACCACACACGGTCAAAAATGAAAAATAAAGACCGATGTTTAGTATAATTCTTTTCATATCCATTATTTATTTGTTTATTTGTTCTAAAAACTCCTTTGCTTCATGATGACCTTGTTTCACAAAATTGGATAGCTCCCTTAACCCGTCTTCCTGATTCATTCTAAAAAAACTATAGCGAGATCTCACATTATAACAAGCAAATATACTACGCAAAAATTCAAGATTATTTAAGTTCGTGCCAGGCTCATAAAAATCAAGCATAAGTTTTTCTGCTTCATTCATTGCCTTTTCAAATTCTTTTCTTTTACAATAGATAATAGCTTTACGATAGAGGATTCCTGCATGTGGATTTTTAGCTTGACAATACAGATTTATCGCTTTTTCTTGATTAAGAGGCTTATTCCGTCCTTCTTCATACATAAGCCCCAACTGATATATTGCCTCCAAATCACCCTTGTTAGCTTGGTTTTGAAGAATAGTAAGAATGTTTTCGTCAATAGGGAACTGTGGATTCCCAAATACCCTATACATGTCTGTTCTTGAATGGTTCGTTTCGTATAAACAATAGAACCAATCTGCTGCTAATTTCAAATCAACATTAATGCCTATACCATTTTCATATATTAACCCTAAGCATTCCATGGCCTTTTCGTTTTTGTTTTTGGCGGAATCTTCACAGCAACGAATAATGTCCTTGGCATATTTTGGTAGCCCATCGCTTTGGGGATAATCTTTAAACAATTCATTGCCAGCATCTTTAAATCCTTTTAAGATTGCTTTTATTTCAAATTCACTTGCTAGGGTATAAACTTTTCTTTCCTTATCTGTGTCTACATGATTGGGAGAACGGTCATAACTGATTCCATTCCAAATCAGTTGGCAAGCATATGCATACATCAATTCTCCAGGCATAGAATCAAGACATGTACTATCTCCTTTTGAGAGAAGCTTGTTTATCCAGTATAAGCCTTTATTGTTTTTTAGAAATTCACCTACGCTTACTTTTCCTGTTAAAGATAATTGGGCCATTGCAATTTGTGCTTTCGTGTCACCTCGTGTGGCTGACATATTCAAGAAAGACCTTGCACTATTAGGAATGTCTATATTGTTTAGGTTCCAACCTAAACGATAAACTTTATTAATAATGTCTTTAGTATCATCTACCAGTTGCAGGATATAAGTTGTGCCTCCTTTTAGGGCAATTACTTCATAGTCTCCAAACACAACATCTTTTGTCTGGAAGTCTGAATGTTTTATCTTAACGTGTTTAGCACCATTTGCAATATATACCCAGTAGGTGTCATCCTTCCGCTCAACATCACCTACAACCCAGCCTTCAAATTCAAATCCTTCTTTCAATGATTGAACTATAAGTAATGCACAAGGATTACCATTGTTATCATTTCTCATGCTCACAGTTGTCTGATCTTTCTCCAACGGCCCAAACTTCTTCACCTCAATGTCTTGGGCTATAATTGGTAGTGACATCAAGCTTAGCAAAAGCGTAGAAAAACATTTTTTCTTCATATTCTTTGTAATTTCAAGTATTTATTGTATCTTTGCAGCCAAACAATAGCATATAGAGTATGAAAACAGTTGCAGTTTACGATGCGCAGTTCATGCACAACTTGGGTGTGATAGCACAAAGTGAAGATTTGGCCAAGCGATTGGTCAAATATGTAAATCGGCTCGCCAAGCCTGCGGCAGACCCGACGCTGATGACTCGTGAAGAGTTCATGGCCAACGTCGAGGAGGCTGAGCAGCAGATTGAGCGTGGTGAGGGTAAGACGTTTTCTGACCTCAACGCCATGAATTCTTGGCTTAACTCTCTCTGACCATGTACAAAATCACTTTTGCGCCAAAAGCTGAGGAGGGCCTTGCAAAGTTGAAGCGGGATGAGCCTGCCAGTTTCCGAAAAGCTGTCAAGTTGCTCAACGAGATTGCCGATCATCCCAAAACCGGAACGGGTCATCCTGAGCCTCTCAAAGGGAAGCCCGAAAATAGATGGTCTCGTCAGATTACCAAGAAGCATCGATTGGTATATCGAATCCTTGAAGAGGAAATCCATGTTTACATTCTCTCCTCCTATGGGCACTACGAGGACAAATGAATCACGTCGTTGTCCCTTTGCATCAATCAAATTCTTTTCCATCGGCTCAAACTTCTTCAGCTCAATGTCTTGGGCGAATGCTACTCTTGTGAAAAGCAGGCTAAGTGTTATCAAAATGACTTTCTTTTTCTTGTTCATATAAATCAACGTTTCTTTGCTTTGAATTCTTTTATTTCAATCTCACCCTCTGAACTGTAAAATGTTATTTTGCATCCATGCTCATTAAACCTAAAAAAGACACCAACTAATGAACTGTGGACGGCGTTCGAAGGGGTGTTTGGATTGTATAAGGTTGTAAGTTTTTCTAATCTTTTCCGATCTGACCGTCCCCTATTTCCTTCTGGTGCGTATTTTGCTTCTAATGCTATAAGGATGTCTGCCTTACTGCCATAATATCCCCTTGAATGGAAAAGAAGATCACATCGTATTCTCCCTTTATTTCCACCTTGATATTCGCCTGGTGGTACAGAAAGCATGTAGTATTCAATATCAACAAAATACCCCTTAAAATCTTTAAACTGATTTTGAAGATATAAAGCTAAACGTCCACATATAGTTACTTCATTCATCTTGTGCTTCAATAAGAACTTGTCTTTTTTGTAGAGCTTTGCAATAGCTTTTTCAAACCTCATAATGATTTCATTCCTCAAAACCTCTGACGCAGATATTAATTGACCATTATGAGTTTCGCGAGCAGCATCAATATAATTACGCAATTCCTCGTTAGTACCAGGCTTTATTGGTGGCATACAAACTTTGGGGTCTTCCATATCAAGAATGGTTGAGATTTCTATTTTGACGACCTGCTGCCAGGCTGGTTTCGAGATCAGCCTGGCAGATGGCTATCAGTTAATCAGCAAATACTAACAAAACAGTATATTGAGTAAGCTGCAATTACAATAAGAGGCAATATTACTACACAACCACTATTTGAACTACCCCTTTGGCTTCCTTTGTTACCAAAGCCTAACGAATCAGCAGTAGGAAGCCCCCAATCATTAAGAAGACGTGAACGGCAATAAGGGCAAATTTGGGCACCATCTGGTATTTCCATTTTACATTTTGGACATTTCATATTATATTAGTTTGTATATTATTGATATAAAAAGTATCTGTCTCTTGATTCTAAATGGAAGAATCAACTCTCTTTTGCTGATAGGCTAAGGTCCTCTAATTTCACAAATAGCCATCAATAGGAACACTAATCTCTTCATATTTTTCTCTCCCTCTAAATATCAAAATCGCTCAAACTAAACACTTCATCCTTTAGCAGCGGCTTATCACCAATCTTATCGGGCTATCAAGTGCAGACGTAGAGCATCAATGTCAACGAATCATCCCAAGATAGTCTAAATAGTGACAGTTGGCCTTTTCAATAGCATCAATTGAATAACTGATAAAACTGCTCAAATCAGTTAAGAATGGAAATGCTACAGCAACATAGAAATATACACCATATTCCTTTACTACCTGCATTTTTGCAACAATTAGTTCGTTATTTACAGCATTGGCAATCTCCAAAAGTCGCGAATAATCTTTCTCTATTTCTTCGGGAGAAATCATAACCAATTTCCCTATTGCTAAATAAGGAGCCAATTCATCGGTCTCATAACTCAACTGGTACATTTCTTCAGAGTCATAAAGCATACCAATTGAAGAAGTATCTTTATCTGTTTCTTCTTCAAAAGTATAATCATTCTGCTTTAAGAATGATACAACGCCCTCAATATAATCTATCTTTGAGGGTAAACCTTTAAATGTTCGTTCCATATGAATATGTTTATAATTAAATATCAAATGCGCTTAAATAATCCCCTGGGAGTGAAACTACAGAAGTAACTACTCAGCCATGCGAATGTGACTGAGCAGTTATGAGGTAGAGATTAAAACGTCCAGGCACTATCGTCTGACGAGTTGAATTCGGCACTTGCTAATTCTGCCTTTAGGCTCTCAGCAGTTTCGGATACAGATTCGCCAGCTGTGAAGTCAAAGCCGTCGACATTTGACAGATCAACGCTGGCATCAATTGGAGTGCCTTCGGCTGTGAAAGTTTTCTGATAAGCTTCAAGAAGTTTTTCTTGTTGCTTAAGAGACTTATTCTGAGCCTTAACCTCCTTGATGTCCTTCGCACTTAATGCCAAGCCGCTTGCTGCTCCTACTGCAGCCCCAATAGCAGCATCGCTGCCTTTCTTGGTTAATAGTCCTGTAGCTGCACCCACGGCTGCGCCACCTCCAACCTTTAAGAGAATGCGACCAATAGCTTTGTTTATCTTCTTGTGCTGCTCCCTAACAGCCTCAAAACTGCGTTTGTTGCCGAATTGATCAACAAGTAAGACTCGAACGGCCTGCGTACCGTCCTCATTAAGTATCGGTGTGCCGTCAGCATTTGTCAAAGCTATCTTTTTGGCAGAGTAAACGGGAATCTTGTCCCACTTAAGTGGTTTGACAACACTATCGTTGTCCACTGAGTCTTTTTTCTCGTTAGGTGACAACGTTGAAGTAATGGAATTCTTGAGTTTCTTCAAGAAACCTTGTGCTTGGGCAGATGGTGTTACAAACGTCAGAAGAATTCCCATCAAAAGAAAGCTAAATACATTTTTTTTCATAATCTGGTCTTTTGTTAATTTGGTAATTGATTGAAAAACATTTTAAGTCTTATACGTCTCTTGTTATAGCTGCCCTTAGACTGGGAGAGCAATTCGCTAAGATCCAAGTACTGTATTTTTATTTGGTCGCCATAGCCGACAGGACGAAAGAAGATTCCCGTGGGCAGGGATTTACGATTTAGTTGAATGTCGGCAATTCCCTCGTTGTCAGAAATGCCCAGCTGAGAAAAATGTCCAGAATTGCCAATGAGTGACTTGAATTTCTTGTCACTTTTATATGAGTTGGGAGTTGGAGTTTCTGAGCCGGAATAGGACCACACCTCCACCTGCGGAAGCTTCCCTGCCTCGAAGAACCCCGCTTCACTATTCATCCATTTTATGATTGTAAACCTTATTTCCAATGGCAGGTCGTTGATAAGGCCCTCAATATGGGCTATCCTACTTGTATAAAATTCATTAGGATTATACCTGTTGAGTACTTGGAGATACTCGATACCCGCTGAGGCGTATTTCACAAGCTCTTGCTGCGTTCCACCTCCTTGCTCTTTCATTGCCCTTATCTTCGCAAATGCGCCCAAAGTGTATTGCTCATATAGCATACAAGTATCACACTGGGCTATGTCACTCTTGATTGTTGGAATCAGATCCTTTACGACATCCTTAGCTTCAAGCGCACCTTCGTAGGAAGTTCGTGCTTCTTTGTATTTCCGTAGGGCATAAAGACGGCTGCCCTCTGCAAGCATGGCACTACTCTGTGTGACATAAATAGTGCCAAGGTCTGGGACGTCAAGGACCACCTTATATACGCACTGACTTTCTATTGGCATGTTGAACACAATCTCTCCAGGTGCATAATTCTCATGACGGAACTTGATTTTCTTAGCTCCTTCTGGAACATACACCTGATACTCGCCAGGCTGATACTCGTAGTCTCCTACAACCCAGCCATCAAACTTCATGTCTTTTACTGCCGGTACAACAACACGAATAAGGGCACAATTAACACCATTGACATCAGGGCGGGGATGAGTACGTGCGGCCAAATCGTTTGGCAAATACTCCATGAGTTTGACTTTTATCTCCTGAGCATTCGCTATTGATGCAGCAAACAGCAGCAAATATGCCAAATACTTTTTTCTCATATCAGTATAGCACTAAATATCAAAATCACTCAAACTAAACACTTCATCCTTGGGTAGCGGCTTACCTCCAATCTTATCGGGTTGCCAAGTGCGAACGTGAATCTGGGGAGCATCCTCGTTAGTGAAGTCCCAAAGTAGGAAGAGGTAACCATCGTCATGATATTTGCCACTGGTCCAACCCTGAAGAAGTGTAACTCCATAGAAATTCGGATTGACAGGGTGGCGCATCACTTCGATGTCGTCGAAGGTTACCTTGATGTAACTGTTACGGGCAAAGACACCTCGAAGGTTATTGATGTATTGCTCTTTGCTTTGTTTGTTGTACTGAATCTTTGGCGTAGAGAAACCTTCGGCATGTTTCTGCTGAATCACCTTTCCTGTGATAATCAGGGCATCGTCGCTGAACACCTGGTTGAGGAAGTTGATGTTCTTCTGGTTGTAGGCTGTTCGGAACTGCTCCACATAGTCGAGTATCAGCTGGCGACGACGAAGGTCGGTCAGCTCCAGGTTGCTCTTGATGACGTTCATATAGAGGTTCATCGAGATGCTGAGATAGAAACTTTCTATGTTGCCCTGCTTATCGAAACTGATGACGGCCTCCTGATATTCGTCTTCGTTGAATTCTCGTTCGCCAGTAGGCTTCATCATCAGGGGAATGTTGCGTACCTGATAGCCTGTGCCCGTGGTGACACAATGCTCGATAATTTCTTCATCCGTACAGACAAAGGGGGAATTCTCCCAAAGCATGGCCATTGACTGCTGGACTCGGGTGTCAACACTACCCATTGCAGAGAAGTTTAGGTTTCTCTTCCCTTCTTGAGCTGAATTGATTTCTGTCAGCATGCGACTGACAGAGCTTTCTATCTTCGACTTGATGGCAGCATTATCGATACCGTCAGAGATAGTGAAAGACACTTGCGCTATGCTAAATGACAGATGACAAATGATAAATGACAATGATAATAGGATTCGCTTCATAATGTTCAATGTTCATTGTTTATTTCAGTTGGAACCAGATGGCTCCGCAGTTCTTATAATTCTTTACGTTGTCTTCCTTGAGGGTGTTGAGGTTGTACTGAGTGGTACCGCTCTTACGAAGCAAGGCGGTAATGTTACCCTGCTTGTCGTAGACGAACAGGTGACAGTCGGCCTCGGCCGGCATCGTGGCATACTTGCCATACTTTTTCAAACGGCCTTTGCTTTCTAACCCCTTGATGTAAGGTTCCACGTCGTAGAAACTTCTGATCAGTTTCATTTGTTTCTCCTCAGGTGTCAACTCTAAGACGGGTGCTTTCTCTACTTCGGCAGGAGCACTTTCTTCGACGATAATGGCTGGTGCTGCCACAGGTTTGTCGGGCTTAGCAACAGGAGCCACCTCGAGTACAGTCACTTCACTCTTATCGGCAACAGGCATGATGTCAGTCTTTCGCACATATACAAAGGCACGGTAGAAGTCGCCTCGGCGAGTCTCTAACTGAGCGAAATGGTCCTTGGCCTTGACAATACAGACCTCAATACCTTCATCAGGATGCTGCTTGCGTACCCAGTCGCCAACTTTCAACTCCAAAATGGCACGGGCGGCATTGTAAGCCTCCTGCAAATCCTTCGTCGTAGCCTCAGCATAGATGTACATCGTGTCGCGCTTAATCTTGTTCATGTCCTTGGAGGAATCTTGCGCTACGCTGAATGACAAATGCAAAATGACAAATGATAATACCAATAATGTTCGTTTCATTGCCATATCTTCTTTTTATGGTTTCCTGTTTCTTGTTTGTAGAGATCCTTCACGTTGTGAGCGGGAATGTAGGGAGTGAGACGCACTTTCAGCACCGCGTTCTTGTCGGTGATGAACTTGTCGGGAATGACAACCGACAGCAGATGGTTGAAGCCTAACTCACGGCTTTGCGCCATGACAATGGCGAGAAGACCGTCCTGACGTTGTTCCTCAACGGCAAAGAATACCTTCATACCGAACTGGGCACAATAGTTGAGCCACTGCTGGAGGGACAACATATAGTTGACTGTTTTCATACCAAAGACTGACTGCTCGACATACATGCGATAGTCGGCATCGGCTATAAGACCGTGGAAGAGGTTGGAAGCGGAATAATCAAGATGGGCAGTATCCCAGACGGGCTGGTAGTCCTCGCGCACCTTATTATAATATATGGCATCGTTCAGACTCTCCAACTCGAAATGTTCCGTCTTTGATTGCCAAATGCTATCATCCTGCAGCTGCAAGTCACTTGGTACTGACTTTATCTCTTTCCGCTCAGGAGCGGAGAGAATAGCTTCCCTTAGCTTTTGCTGAGCTTCATCCTTTTCCATTCCCAACAACAGGTCATACTGGGCAGGGAACACAATTGTGACAAACGGCTCGTCCTGTCTCTGCCACACTACCTCATAATAGCGGTCATGCAGATTGATGCAGAAAGGCATGGTGTCTGCTATCTGGTGAAGGTCGGAAAGCGACCCTTTGCGGAAATAGACCTTGTCGTCAGCCATCTTCGTCTCTATCGTTGTCTGCTTCTGGTGAGTCAGTTCGGTGAAATAATGCTCTAAGAAGTCCATCACTATAGCCTGGCATTTCGGCACAGCCTCCTTCGTCTCAGAGCTGAACAATGTCAAGCTCTGAGACGATGCGGATAGACAACTGGCGGCCAGTACTACTGTATAGACTAAGCGTTTCACCATCCCTCAATTATCAACTACTTGCCAATAATCACACTTCCTTTCACCTGGTTGTCGGCACCATACCAGATGCCCTGTACCAAGTGACCATCGGAGAACTCGCCAATGACATAATCACCTGCTTCAGCCATACGTTTCTTTGGGTCGCGACTATCGATGACATGCGAGCTCTTGAATACCATGCGGCCATTCACATCGTTCGGCCAGCTCCCCTTGAAGGTGGCGTAGCCCAAATCCTTTGAGCCAGAGGTGGCAGCAGGTTTGGGTGTCGGTGCGGGAGTTGGAGCGGCAGTAGGCTTCGATGCCTCTTTCTGCTTCTCAGCCTCAGCGGCTGCTGCCACAGCGGCCAAGCTGTCCTTCAGTCGCTGGTTCTCGGCTTCCATCTTGGCTGCCTTGATGCTGTCGCTGTCAACTGGAGCCACAGCTACAGGCTCAGGTTTCGTAGCCTCTTCACCGCCACCACTCATAGCAATGATTCCTCCAATGATGGCAAGAACTGCCACGACACCACCGATAATGGCGATGATTTTTTTGTTCATGCCACCATCCGGCTCAGAAGACTTGTTCCCGAAAGGAATCAAATCTTTGCCACATTTTTCACACTTGAAGTTTGACTTCTCAGCTTCTTGTATCTGGTCGCACATTTCACAATCTTCATTGCGACACATCCCTTTTAATTTAGCCATAATTATTATAATTCTTTGAGTTCGTTATTGAATATTTCAATCGCACGGTTTTTGTATTCCGTATATTTTGGGTCAAATTGATTACCTTCGCACATAGTAGGAAGAATTATTTGCTGGACAACACTGCCTAAGGCTTTACGCAGAACGGCCTTCTGATCATTGCTACGTGCTTGTTTCTGTAGTTCTTTTTCAACCTGAGAGGTAATCATCTGGAACTTCTTGAAGTCATGTGCAAGTACGTCAAGACATCCGGCAAAGTCTTTCGAAAGAGGAACCCAATTTACATCACTAAAATCATCAGGAATATTCATTGCGTAGAACTTCTCTCCTGTTACAGGGTTCTGTTGTGGTGTTATAAGTTGCATAGCAAAAGCAAGGAGCAAGGGCTTTTTGACATTTTCAAATATTTCCCGTGAATCCATCTCAAATAGTGGAGGAAGTGGCTTCTCAAAAGTCTCTGTATGCAAAACCATCTTATTCAACGCCTTTTCAGGATTAGCCAACAAACGATCATACTTGTCCTTGAGAGTCTTCATGTTCTCCAAAAAGCGGAGTGGGAAACCTGAATTAGCACATACAACAACTATTTGATTTGGTTTGTAATTCTCAGAAAGGTCTGCATCTGGAGAGGGGACAAAACCTGGAACATTCTGAACAAAGGATTCTATTAGCTTATTCTTAAATGCTTGTGTTGAATCATTTTCAGCCTTTGGCAGAGCCAACTGTACCATAGTCTGCATTGAAGGTGTTGTACCAGCAATGATTTTCCCCTTTTCTTCAGGATTGAACTGAACATAAGATCGGGCAGAATGTACTGCCTCCTTTACAAATTTCTCAAGTTTGTCATCAGAATTTAATTCGACCTTTAGTTTGTCAAGAATGTTCACACCAACCATACGGCTTAATGGATCATTCTTTGCTGTATCCTCCATAGCAGCTCTGGCATTCTTAGTACAAATATCAAGTATGATGTCAGTGGCCGTATCATAGTCCATGACAGAATAGAGATTTGCAAATGTATGTTCTCCGTCCTCTCCAATGCCCTCTATCATCTTTGCTCGAATCTCTGCGGCATTGCTGCTTTGGAACTCTTGATTGATTGCGTATTGTTTTGCTAATGCCTGTACTTTTTCGGGGTCATACTTTTTAATAAGGGCATCATCCTGCAAAGCATTTTTCTGACAACGGGAGCCGGCTTGCTTAACAACTTCTGTTAGAATGGCATTCATTTCGTCTTTAACGGCCTGTATACCTTCTATCATATTACCTAACTCAATAAGTATTTCCTGCAGTAATGAAATAGCATATTGATATGCCTCTATGCGGGTAGAAGTAATATAATAGTTACATTTTGCTGTTTTAAAAGAAGCAAAGGCCTTTGAGGATGCATTTGTGATAGCATCTTTAATCCAACCAATATTATTCCATGCATTATTGGCCTCTTTTATTGCATTGGACTGTTCGGTCAATTCTGATTCCAAACGCCCAATTTGTTCTTTAAAGGCTGCAATACGGTCTGAGCAATCAGTGCGTAACAATTGTGCATATTTCTCTATTTCAAGTATGCTCTTACTATCCTTGCTTCCACCAGCCCATTCGTCAAAAAGGAGTCCCTCTATGTGTCTACGAATATTACGTGCATAACCCTTCAATTCCTGACGTTGTATTTCAAAGAATTTTTTAACACCGTGAGATCTAAAACTGTTAGAATAGTAGTCATCTACCAAATGAGTAAACTCTGCAAGCCATTGTTTCTTTTCATATTGTTGTTGAACTAGTCCTGCATCTTGTTGTGTTCTATCTTCCCACGTGAGCGTGAAGTCTTTCCAACGTTTTGTGTGTTGAGATTCTACGATTGGTTTCTGTAATGTCAAATACGAATTAGACAATTTGAAACGTTCTCGATTTGTCGTATTCTTAATCTCATCGACAAAACCTGTTCCAACCTCTTCAATAGAACACTCGCCATAGCCTAAACCATCTTGCCACAAATTATAGGTCAGTTGGCGTGTTGCTTGTATAGCATACGTATAAGATACATATTCATCAATTTCACTCTCAGGATATTCAATTCTCGAAATGCCAAAAGAGAGGAATTTACGACTACGGTTCTTGTCTCCGTTTTGATCCTGTTCTGGGCCTGCTCCATCATTTTCACAGCCTACCAATCGTGACATCTTACCAACACCGTTGCCTAAATTCGCAACTACGATTGTCTGAAACATGAAATCGGCTACAGAGGAAGGAAGACCTGTACTTAAATCGAGAATCTTGCCTGCTTCATTTACATTGCTGTAAATATAAGCAGCTTCAAATGATTCACTTCCTTGTAACAATCTTTGTACTTCTTGAGTGAAGACATCTTTTTCACCAGTAACGTCAAGAGGATGATAATGGCCTGTACTAATTGCATTTAATTCCTGAAGAGCAGCATATCCATTAGCCTGATAAAAACCGCTGTCATGATCTGCAAAGACCATATTTCGCTCAGGCATATATAAGAACAATCGAATTTTGAATGCATGAGTAGATTCTTGATAGGGATAAGATTTTCGAATCTGTGAGATGGCATCAACAATAGATCCTGAGCCTGTTCCACCAGCCAAGCCTGCACATATATGGAAAGTCACATCATTATCTCCAGATGTCTGTTGTAAACGTCCGACGGCACCCTTTATAACAGAATTGAAATTGCTGCTACTACTTTTGTCGCTCAGATTGTTTGCAATAAGTATTCTTCCAAGTCTTCTTCTTTGACCTCCAATGCCCGCTGTAATTAGTGGTCCCATGTGTTGGTCTATCAACTGTTTGTCTTGTTGGTTAATAAAACATTGTAAACCAGGATACATGTTGAGATTCTGTAGCATGCTCGCATTGATTCCGTTGATGGAAACTTTTTGAGCCTCACCTAAATGAACACTTTTTCCCATCACTTTCCAACCGCTTCTATCGTTCAAATCGGCAGGAGAAGAATCAACATATACATAATCCAAGAAGACACCATGACTTGGGTCATTGCTGCGGAATTCTTCATAAACTCTTTTTCGCAGTTCACGTAGTACTTTGCCACCTGTACCGCCTAATCCAATAATGAGATGATTTGCCATCACTACTGTCCCGTTAAAGTGGGCTAATCGTTCTTTGAAATAATTGAAATACAGTCTTTTACGAGCATTTGTGAGGGTGCGACGATTTGAATTTGTATCTTTGCAGTCAAAACAGATGGCTGCATATGAACAAATCAAAA